>JGI24158J21664_10002274_pt1 | contig 23087 bp, 17 predicted proteins | sample Ectturendosymbi3_FD_21664 | JGI IMG/M metagenome (IMG submission 21664)
AATGCTCTCACAGAAAGAGCGCATTGAAAGCGAAGTGCTCGCTTGGAGACGAGCACCGTTTTGTAAAGAGAATAACGCTGTCATAGAAAAAACACATCAAAAGGAACTGCTCAGTTAGGCGTTCTTGCCCGAAAATAACGTTGGCAATACACATCACTTTTGTAGCATTATCACAGTAAGCCCTACTGCTTCGAGAATCAAAGAAACGAAGGATGCATACGTTCCTCTAGGTAATAAGCTGTAATACCTAGCCTACTTATTACTTAACATAACCAGCATTCCTGCACTGAAATGCGAAGTCAAGGTGCGAGATTTAAAGCAACTCAAGCTGCAATGCGTCCTGTTTAAAGAAAAATTTAGTCATCTCCTTCAGTGATCCTGACCAAAGCTAGGCTACTGTATGCATCCTTAGTTTCTTTGATTCTTCAGATTTAGCTATACATGTGCAGAGATAGCTAAATGCGCGCAGAGATAGCTATCTCTGCACAGAGATAGCTAAATACTCGCAGAGACAGCTATCTCTGCGCAGAGATAGCTATATGCGCGCAGNGATAGCAGTTTTTGTGCTGAATCTGTCAGATATAATATTTTTACGAACAGCACCCCATACAGACGCACCTAGCCAGACCACGGGCTGGTGTCTCAGAGAGAGATGGTGGGCGCGTTGTAGCAGCCAAATGTTAGTCAAAAAGTGGGACCATTTTACACCTCAGGAGGCCTCACCTATCGCCACTCGCTGAAACGTTTCTAGGTAAAAGTACCACCGCCCCTCTTCTGCAAGAGGCACATTTCAGACTTCAGTCCGCTTAATTACCGTAAACTACTACTACCAGTAAAAGAATAATTTAAACATTTCCTCCTGAATTACTATCCTAAGTGCAGAAAAATCACGTCCACCACATACGCAGCAAAGCTATAAGTGTATTATTATAAAAATGACGCGACATCTTTTGAAGTGCGCAAAGTAAAACTGGCGTTGAACGAAAGTTCATTTCTTTCACAACGTCCTACTATTACACACAGCTGATGGAATGGCACAAATCGTGAGCAAGAGCAACGGTGGCACAAGCTGCGACTAGTTGGCTGTTTTCTCTGTTCCCCAGAGGCAAAGGTTGAGTGGCAGTTTCACATTACGTAGCACTAAATCATACAGTTGTTGATTCCCGTCGGCGGATAACTCACGCACATCACGTTCACCAGCGCTGCAGCTTCTTCCGCCCATGGGCTGCAGCAACATACCCCAGAAAGACGTTTGAGGTTGCAAATGATCTGTTCTCAGAAATATTGTGCTCATCGGTTTGATAAAAAAAACGCAGCAATTTTTTAAAAATCTATGCTGGTCACGATTGTTTAAAGCCAACCTGTACGCAGACCGATATTGGCCCAAACTTGACGCTGGTGAGAAAGGAAGAGAAATCTAAAATATTTTGCAAACATGGCGCAATGTAATGATTTGCAAATGAAGAAACGGAATGGAAGAGCGCAAAAATCTTCCGTCGATCAGCCAAAGTTGAACATAAAATCTTTGCAAGATTCGTCTAACTCAGTTGATTCTGCAAAAAAACATGCAGCGCGTTAGGCTGAAAACGGGAGGTAGTCGGAGGGGAGAATGCAAGATATTTTATATACAAACACAAACAAAAACCTGGCTGGTTTGTCGAAACTTGCTGCGTCAGAGTGCGGTGCTTACCAGCCGGGCTTCTTGCATACTTGTGTGGTAGGACCAGGTTTTAAACTGTAAGTGAAACCATGGTTTCGTGCGGAAACAAGCTATTTGGCGCAAACGTCTCCTTGAATAAGTTCACTATTCGCTCCTCGCACATGCCAAGAGCTCACTGACCAATAATACGCTTGGCTCACTGCTGTATTTGGTCAACAGCTTAACACAGATAAAGCTTTAAAGAGCGCCAGGACAAGTTTAGTGGATCAAGTCTTAGCAGACCTGCAGCGTTTACATAGCCCAGTGATTCCCGAAGTGGGGGTAACTTACCCCCGGGGGTAATATGCGATTCTTCGGGGGGTAACGCGGAATTTAAAACACAATGTTGTTCTGTACTATTCTCTTTACGACGCAAAATTTTGAGGGTAATAAGACATAATCGCTACCTTGGTTCAGGCAACGGCTCAAGCAAGTTTGGGAAACACTGACATAGCCGGTCATCGACGTTTCCCATTATTATAATATTCCCACGATCACTTCTAATATAAACAAATACCTAGCAGTTGACAAGCATCTAATTTTCTAAACATTTAAACAAAAAAAACTCGCCATTCAAATTGAACGGATTGCGCCCGCCATTGAAGAACTGGAAGAAAGTGTCAAGTGGCTTTAAACGCCGCAAAAAATCTTCGTCGACTTCCATTCTTTTGTCATAACGATCCCTGCAACGAACTGATCTCAGACATGCGCAGCAAACGAGAAGACAGTATTCAACGCTCAAGAATCGCAACAAGAACGGTGTATTTTTTGAAAAACAGACACTAATGAATCGTGGACAGTGTTTGCAGCAAATACCTGGCCCACCATCCAGCGTATGTATTGTTAACAAACAAACGCTTCGCATGTTTCGACCTTTCTAGAAATAGTTTGTTATTTGAACACTTCGACAAAAATAAATTAAGGCACTTCTACCCTGCCTCAGATTTCAAAAAAATTTACGTTTTGCAAACCGTGCGGACGTCACAAGATGACGTCATATTCACAACCAACAATCAGTTCACATCAAACCTTTTTTGTTTGTCGGAAAGGATCGCGTAGGCTTCGCCCACTTTCCTGAACATTTTATCCGCTTCTTTCTTGTCCTCCTCTGTCGCTTTAGCATAGCGATCTGCAAACAACAAGCAGATTAAACCGGCGGTTGCACCGAAAATACGTGCGACATCTGAAATTCCAAACCACAAGCGTGCTGCGCACAACGCTGGGAACAAAACCCTGATCTCTGGGCATGGGTCACAACACACATATAGTGCAAAGAAAAATTTTTGCGATTTTTAGAAGCAGAATTTCTGCAAGAGTAGATCAAGTAGGGTCTCACCCAGCGAACGAAAATGCAAATGGAAACTTGTTTCGAAACGGCAAGGAAGCAAAAGTTTGAAAAATTCACCAATAACCTGATGTGCTAGGTCATCGGAACGACCACGGTACAGGATCAAATAACTTACTGGCGAATTTAAAGGTTTTTCCAACTTGTGCGATTACGTGTCCCACAAATGGAATCGTGCATTACCTCTCGTCCACGCGGAAGTTTTTATAGACCTATATCGCTGGAACGTACCGAAAGGGGGCGCACGTGGGCAGAAGTGACTAGCACATCACGCAAACGATAGAGAGAGCAAACACAGCCTTGCAAGACTGTCAACATTCACAAACGCCTCCTGATTTGGCGAGCACAAGGCAGTTGCAGTGAACATATTCAGAACTTCCTCATCAAAACGCAAGAACAGTGAAAGCAGGGCAAGTGCCCGAAGCGTACGCGCCATATTAAGCCCAAATGTCGTTGAAATTCAGTTTTAATAACTGGTTAATCACAAACTACGCCGTTATGGATAAAATCAAACAAGCACCCTACTCAAAATGAAATTGTTTGTAAAGTTTGAAAAACTACTTAAAATTTTGAGATCTGGGTACACTTTGGCGAAAGTGCAAGGAAGAACTTTTTCATTCCTTTAAACCTAATCGCGAACAAAAAAAATGCAAATTCGGCAAAACGGGTGTGATATTTACGAAAGAGAAAGTTGGGAAAAACATCTGATCTATATCACCCAGCACACCACTCAACCACCCATGTTGCGTAAACGAAGCAACGACTGAAAACAACTTTCTAGACCCTCGCGCAAGATTTCAATGGGTCTAAGATTTTGCACATGCGTGTATGTTGTTTAAACTATGTTTTTCAAGTAACAATCTTTGAAACAGATGCTAAAAAATCCAGTAATTGTCACATCAAAACGGCAAATGTTTCACTAAAATTTTTCTTTGGTACTGAACAAATTCTGTACCACCTAGACGTGACGTGAAATGTATTCATGACTGAACACACAAGGAGTAGGTCACAACTCTTCTTCCCTTTGGTGACAGTTGCAACATAGGTGTTTCAAAATTTAAGGGTGCAATTTGAGGTCTGCCTATCGGATAAATATTCAAAACCGCTGTATAATTAAAAATCTAGACCCCGCATGAGAGACTGCAAACGTCACCATCACATTAAAACTAATGCAACCTTAACTGTGTGCAAAGATAATGTTTACAGCATCGATCACACTGAAGCAAGAAACAGCATTCAACAAAAAGCGTCCATGACGAGCATTGCGCAACGTGGGTAGCGGCTTAAATTGGGCAAAATATTCAAGGGCATTGGAAAATTATTCGCAGCGGTCAAAAGTACGAACTTGGATGATAAAACAATGCTTTTTTCCTGTAGGCTTTGTTAATTTCATCATCAGACGCGTTGTTCACGACACCCAAGGTTTTGTAGAAATCTTGTAGTTTGCCGCGCTTCAGTAAAGTTTCGGCGTCTTTCACAGCTTTTTCGTTTCCTAAAAAACGCAAATTAAATCGTTAAACCGCAACACAGGAATAAAGAAAACGCAGTTAACAGGGCTGCGGAGCCGTCGTAAAAATGACCCAGCTCCGGGCCTGGAGCTCTTATTTTCATGAACATGGCTCCGGCGCCAGAGCTCTTGGTTTTCATGAATGTGGCTGCGGAGCTCTGAGGCTCTGGAGCTCTCGTTTTTGATGGCTTCGGCTCCGCCTTCTGTTCGTTTTCACACATTAATATTTTAATTATCTTGGTGTGCCTCAAGTTTAATGGAAAATGAATTAAATCAAGTATACAAAACTAAGAGAATATATCAAACCTTTTTGGGCAATTTAATCTGGTAGTTTTTTTACAAGCAGCGCTCTTACATTGAGGAAATCAGCGCAAAAACAACACCACAGGTTCAGACGATTCTCAGAACAGTTACTAGCAGAAACGTAACTCAAGATAACGGTAATATAAACAAGTTTGGAAAGGCAGTCGCTGGTTTTGCCTTCAATGCCTGGGGACCTTTTGTTATTTCTTACGCCCAGTATCACGAAAATGGCTGCTTGGAAGACTACATTTGTGTCCGAGCATTTATACACAGACCAGTCCAAATTGACCAAGTGTTTTGTACTCGTTGCATGTTTTGCCTGTTGCAGTCTTGGCGATTCCAGCTAACAGTGCTGCCCGGGCAAACAAAGAGCGCAAAACACATAGTCGATTACCTCTCTCATGTGTTCTTTCTAACACGCACACATTTGCATTAACGCAAATGCGAAGACGTGTATGAAAACTCTTTCTTCAAAGAAATAGTATGATTTTTAGCAAGAAATTCACCTTTGCCTTTTTCAAAATAGCTGAAAACGTCTGATTTCTTATNTTCTGCACTCATAATAAGCAGTGATGAACCGCAAAGTAAAACAAAATTTATCCTGCAAATCTTAGGAGAAAATAAGACCGGTTACCGTGCTAAAAACATAGAATTTTTTCTACAGATTAGAACTTCAAGAAAAGTCCACATTTCTTTACATTGCTTTTTTATACCCTCCTGATAATGTACCGCTATGCAAAGCAATGCTAATTCGCTAGCAATTAATTTTAGCTTTCTTGTTATGCTGCTGCCTGTAAACGTAATGTTTCCTCGTGAACTTTGCCAGTAATGTAATACACCTTGCTAGTAAGCCTAATGGTTTCTATTAAAAAATCATACTTTTCAATAACGTGCCGTGCATTTCACGCTTAAATCTACAATGGTATCATATCTTAATCATACTCCCGGCTAACAGAATGATTACACAGCTACAAAAGCTGTGGACATTATATTATATACCTACTCATTATAGCTCAGTTCTTTTTAGATCGCTACACTATTAGACCCGGTTTGATCATTCTAACTAGAAAGTAAGATGTTGTGGTAATTAACGTTTTTTTTACTTCTACAAAAGTGATTCTCAACCATTTCGCTGAAAGGAGCCAAATCCTGACCTACGATTTTGTTAGAGAGACGCACTAAAAAATTTTACCACAGGTCAATTGACACGTTTTGTTTTCTTGCACTAAGAAAGTCTGTTACAAAAAATATAAGAGGTGTTACGAAAAGACTACTAAGAGCAGCACAAAGGATGCTTCGGAGTTGCATGCGGCTCTTGGAGCAGCAGGGATTGAGAACCATTGCTCAACAAGTAACACCACGCCTGCCAGCTACGATGTCACAGCCTTAGCGATTATTAAACCAAAGAAACATCAAAGATTTGCAGATGCATTGTTGCAGTCCGGCGTCATAACACGTAACAATCGCGTTTAGTGTGCAACAAAGAGCACTGCTTTAGGTAAATTGTGTCTAAGAAGGGACCCGGAGCCGGAGCTACTTCACAAATGGCCATAGCTCCGGCTCCGGTTCTAAATTTTAAACTGAACTACGGCTCCTTCTGATTTTTAATTCGAGTTCCGGCTCCAGGCAAAATGCCCAGCTCCGGCGCTCCGGCTCTGCAGCCCTGGTTATAACAGCTGGTCTTTCCGACCCTACGCACCTGTGTTAGGATCCATCTGGTGGACTTTTTGATAATCTTCAAGAGCCTCTTCGTACTGTCCAAGGCGTGTGTAGCTTAAAACAAAAAATGTGTTCTTGGTTGAGATTCGGAACAAAAACAGTTCACGTGTTTACTGCCAGCGCGCGTTGCACGAATTAGCCATCGCTCTGTTCCATCAGTTTTGTGATGGAAACTCAGAGCAAGATTTCAGTGAGTGGATCCTTCTGAGAAAGACATCCACCTTCTGTGTCTTAACAAGTGGACATTATTCAGAAGTTTGGTGAGAAACAGATCTGAGATATATAAATCGGGAATCTTTAAATGTTCAACGAAACCGTTTATGTGTCGAGCGTGAGAATACTCCACTAGCAAACAAAATCGGCGATATGCCGCCTGAAGAGCTGTCTAATATATAACGGAAGTGAACCGGAACTATTGCACATAATATTCAAAATCCCAACCGATCCAACGCATTCAAATAGGAACACGATAACAACGAAATCGAACATAAAAAACACTGTTACTAGTCTCCATACCAGTTTTAGGTCTCCACTATGCTCGTATTAGGAATCGTTTCCGGAGGAAATTGCGCTTTTGCTGCGCAGTAAATTTTTAACCGCAATACTAACCAGTTTCCTGCTTTGTGTGTACAACAAAGTTAATACATTTAAGCTGGGCTAGAACCGAAATCCAAAAGAACAAAATTTTACCAGTTAGCTCGTCTTTGGTAAGCTTTCACGTATTTTTCATCAAGGTCGATGGCGAAATTGCAATCTTCTAATGCTTTCTCCCATTTCCCCAACTAGAGCAAGAAAGGGATTTAGTTCGACATGCATTCCTATATTCTCCTTTCTTGTAAAGCAACAGCAAAAACAAAATATTCAGACTTAAAAAGAAAACGCATGAGGTAACGTTTTGACGATTGTCGCAAAACATAACGATTGACAGTCGAAACGAACGGAATTTCTCACGCATGAAATGCCTTCCAAAAATGAATTTCGATTGCCTCCCAAGATATTAAATAAATTGTACGGTACATTCAAACTGCTTCACGCAGTTTTCCAAAAAGGTTGCCATGAGTTCAATCACGAAAATCAAAGAAGAATGAAATGGGCAAGTATGTCGATGCAAAATCTTTGTCCGAGTTTCTGTCAAACCCTGGCTCATTATCATATTGGCATGGCATCACTAACCACTTCTATTCTTTTATTTTCTTTCACTTTTCGCCCTTTCTTCACTTCACAGTATTTTACGTGTAGAGAGGACCGCGTGCGCGCCCGATGCAACGCTGCACAAGATAAAAATTGGAACTGCTGCTTAAGAACGAAATGACATTGGTTTAATTAAAAGGGCTGATGCTGGAGAATCTCCAAGCTGATTGAAAAGGGCAATCACGTTTGCCTACTCTTCTTGCGTCTCGTCTAAACGCAGGTTTTTTCTGCGTCTCAAAAAATGGTCACATGATGCAACTTATGTTTGTTCTGTGAGCCTTAAGTGCAGGAAGCATATCAAAAAAATTAATGGCAGAGATCTTAATACTGAATTTATAGTGCTGTCAGTACCAGCTCCACGTCCATAAAGTTAGTAAATTTTCAGTACTGTTTTATCTGCAATCGATTAAAAACCAAGAAGCCAGCATAATCGCTTATTTACTATATCCAAAGTATCACAGAAGTGCATTTGTTCAGCTGTTTCATCCACACAACAATACTCTTATAAACCTCCAACATACCCGGACACTGACCGTAACTGAGTTTCAAACTCAGAAGTGACGTGCAAACAGAGATTCAGCAAAAAGAGACAAAAGCCAGCGACTGACCGGAAGTACCATAATTGCGGGCAAAACAATAATCTTTGGTGACACAACATTGGAAACGAGTCAGAAATGCGAAAAAAATTTCAAATTTGTTGTTCTGTTCGTCACAGAGGACTTCAATGAATGCAGCAATACCTTGGGGTCGACAGTGTAAATCGTCGAATTTATGAATTGGGATCGAACAATACTTAGAAAAGCGAAGGCCGGTTGCAAATTTAGTTGGAATACAAAAAAATTTTTTTTTTCTGTCAAATCCTGAAATCCTGACTGTTTTAAAAGGAAAAAGAGTTCTGGAAACGTCAGAGAAAATTCCAAAGAGCAATTGCACAAAACGTTTTGTATGTTCACTAGGAACTTCTACTAGCTTGAAAGCGATGAATTGAACTGAACAAGGCAACTACGGTTTCACCTTGCAAAATCTGAAACACTATGGGAACATTGTTTTATTTCTACAACACCTATGTATATGTTAGAAAAAATAATCAAAATGCAAAGCAGCACATTCGGCTTTCATATTGCCTTGTCGTATCTTTTTGCAGACGAACATTCAAATATCCATGGAAGAAGAAAAAAACGACAAAATTTCAACACAAAGGGGCAGGCCGTTGACTGTAGAGGTACGAATACCTCAAGACTTTTTCTCAGATTTAGAAGTAAGCGATCGCAGCTTCTGGGGTTGGTTAAACTAACAACACACAAACTGCAAATGCGCAACTTGTGCAAGCAGGAAAAGAGCGACCACAATGATGGCAAATATATAGACATCCATATACACATTTTTCCTCATCAAGGTTCTCCGTTTCAGGCATACAAACAAAATATATCTGGTAAGTAAATGGAGTTAATCATGATCAAAACTGATCTTCTCAAAAAAAGGTTAAAGAATCGTAACATCAACGGGACTAGCAGTAAATTGAATCCAGAGTTTTTAATAATGACTGTAAGCATTTTATCCCGCATCCAAGGTTATAGCTGGGAAATTAACAGCAGAGGAGATGCTCTTCTCTTCTTTCGGCTGGGGATGTACTTTTAGCTAAACCAAGGCTAGTTGTGTAATTTTCCGCTATCTTTGAGGTATTTAAGCTCCTTGATCCGCAAAATATTTCTGCATACAAACTACTGATTACGAAGTGCATGCCACCATCTTATCAGACGTCGAGCAACCATTAGTTGATACAAATCCTAAGCAACTGAACTTATTTCTATTACTTCATAAATACAATTTAACAACATTAAGGAATTTAACTTTCAACAACACTTAATCAGCATTTGCAGGAACGACAAAACTGATATTTATATCGCCTATTTCTGCTACGTGCCAGGATTGCTCACCTTGCCGCCTACTAACGCTCTATTGCAAAAGAGCTTCGCGTTCGTTTTCCGGTTGTTCGGATCTATTTCCAACGCTTCTGAATAAAGCTGGTAGGCGTCACTGGTTCTGCCTTTCCTAAAAGCTTCGTTTCCTTCATCCTTCTTGCTAGCAAGTTTCTTAGCTTTCTGTAAAATGTCATAACAAGAGACTATACGTTCGGTCTGAACCGGTAAACAAGTGCAAGAAATGCGCGACGTAGACATTTCGAAACATTTACAAACATAATGATGCTCTCACTTAAACGAAATCAACACATATTAGGGGCAATTTATTTATGGCATCACCTTATTCTGACGACAGAAAGAGATCGACAGGATGCTACGCTATCAAAAATTTCAATTTCGTCAAGATAAAAATTTTGTATGTGATGTAAATTCTTTTAAAAAAACATTAAATAAAATATAAAAATCTTGTATGTAGATTTATGGTCATGTCTATACCACTTCCAGCCATTTTTATTAGCAAAAAATTGCTAATGTTCAAGACTACTAGTGATGATTTTCATGCTAACATAAACTTAAAGATATGTTTATTACTATGTTTCAGGTTATTTTTTCGGATGAACCAACCATTGCAGTGCTTGATGACAGGATACAGACAGTATACGAAAGGACTGCTGAGGACTTTATACCACACTGGTTGAAGAAAACATTTAAATTTTCTGGCAAGATCATGGTTTGGGGACAATATTAGTTCATGGAACCAGATCACATAAAGTAGAAGGAACCATGAAAAAATAAAATGCGTAGAAGTGCTAGATAGGTGTCTTGTTACAAGTGCGGTAGTATGGTTTCCTGGCAGAGACTCCATACGTCAGCAGGATGGTCCCCATGCCATACTAGTAAGACCTCGATGAAACGGTGCAAGGACAACACAATAAAAGAGCTAAAATGGCCTGCAAACTCTCCAGATATGGATCCTATAGAAAATGTATGGGACATCCTAAATTATGAGATTTACTTAGAACAGAAGTTCCCAACCTGGGGTACATGTACCCCTAGGGGTACATTTGCCTATCCGAAGGAGTACATTTGAGGTTAGTAATAGAAGAGAAATCTATATTTACATAACTTTTATTTCCAAGTTTTTATACATACATCAGTAAATATTATTTTCCAAAGCCGTTATATGCTTGTTGTTAAATATATCTGTGATTAATCATGATAAAATATTTTGTCATAAGAAATTTAAGGGGTACAAGTTCATCTGTCGAAATGCTGAAGGGGTACATGCTCATCTTTCGAAATGCTGAAGGGGTACATGCTCATCTATCGGAATGCTGAAGGGGTACATGGTCAGAGAAAGGTTGGGAACCCCTGACGTAGAGTAATAACCATAAAAACAGAACCCACAGGACGGCTTATCAAGGTGTGTTTTAACAGCGACAAGATAAAAGCAAGTCCGACAGGATTAAAGTTTCAAAAGCCTCCAAGAGAGGAAAAAAATACTGAACTACTCCAGCATGTGATCAAAACGCTTTTCTTCAAGTTGTTTTTTAAAGTCGTGACGTTTTTTAAAGTCGTGACATTTTTAAGTAGTCTTGTCAGCGTCATTGACTTAGTGAACAGAAAAACATTTTCATCGAAAAATAAAAAATTTATAATACGTTTTCCAGTACTGTTAACTAGCATTTGTACACCACGCAGTGCTCCGAATTAAAATGGACAAGCTCACACAAACATGATCAAATACTGGAAAAAGGAACGCAAACCTTTAGTGTATCTGCGATTTCTCTTTGATCAGGCGATAACTTCAATGCGCGAATAAAAAGGGTGCGAGCTTTCTCAATGTCGTCGTCGTAATAAAAACATAGACCTTGAACAAAGATGGCGTCGACGTTTATTTTATCTTTGCGAAGAAGATCCCTAAACACAATAAAAGATTGCGTATATTCTTACGATACGCACGTTTTTCACAAAGAGAGACGCACACAAACAAGCACAATGGTCACTGTAACGAGCAATCCGCAAATCGCGTTTCAGTGAGGCAAGATTGATGGAAGACGCCAAAAGTGAAACTACCGTTTTTAAGCCTATGTAGGAACTTTTCTGAAGAATTTTTAAACGAAAATGCAGTTCCAAATCGTTCACTTTGAAACAACACAGGTTGAACAAACAAGGCATCTTTATCGTTTTTCGTCCAAACTTTAACAAGGCTGTGTACAAGTGTTCGTTCGTTCTACAAATGTCCGATAGCTGTTAAATTTGAGGCGAGATCAACGCCATCTAAATTTCAGTTTGGAAGTGAATTTATCCGTTGAGCTTCGTATGCAATACATAAAAGTTTCTGCAGTTTATAGGGTTAAAAATGGAGCTTTGCCTTCTCTTCTTTCCCCACAAAAAGACCCCTGGGTAAAAACTACGCTTATCCAAAGTATTTTGACGCTTGGGCGAAATTAATACATTAATTGCACGCCATCTTACTCAGAAATGTTTTGAGCTTCCTCATATTTTCCCTGCAGTGTTAAGGTCCTCGCAATTTCAATTTGCAACTGCGTGCAAGCAGGAGCCAGTTTTGCAGCTTTCCTCCACCACAACTCGACCTACATAGAACACAGTAACCAATAAACTTCAGCACGAGCAGATATCACACACCACAGGTCAGACCAAAATTGCACATAATGGTATCATTATCGTGATTTACAAATGAACCATTGTGCAAAACATTTATTTGCGAAGTTTTCTTTTCATCAGCTGACGCTCTGTTGAAAAGCGCTGACCAACTAAATATTCTCTTCGTCTTCAAAGTTAGTTAATCACTACATCAGATTGCTGATTCCAGAGATCTAGACAATTTCATATCAAATAATCTCCTGATGCCTATCGCCTGTTTTACTCGCGCGATCGTAACGCGCGTTATCAGCTTGGTGTTAAATTACGACAAGTTGGGAATGTCGTTGAGAACTGGCTTTGCGCCTAATTACGATGAAATCGATTCTGAAATACGCAGAACATACAAACCAGGTAGAAATACTCAACAATATTTTGGTTTTGATAAAGATACCAACCGCATTACTAGCTGGATGTTTTTCAGTTCCCTGATTTCTCATCTTAAATAAGAATTTGTGCTTTACGTCAGGTTTTCAAGATATTGAATTTCATTAAACAAACAATTTACATTTTGGGAATATGAGAGAAACGAACTAATGCATTCTTCGGTCCGTAAGTAGAAGGTTGGGAAGCACTGACCTGGGCTCATTTTTGAGCGAGCTTATAAAAGGATATTCCTAGACGCGTTAACGTGCCCCTTCCTGGTGTGGCAGTTTTCAACGTGTTATATGGTTAAGCTGAGCAACGCCAAGGAAACAAGCCGAAAAACACTGAGTTCAGTCAACTCCGAGTCACTCTCATACTTTCTAGCATTCCCCTTTATAATCGATTTTACGTATAAAAACGCTTGATCTCCAAGAAATTGAAAAAAAATTAACAGCTCGCAGCGACAGCATCACACACGACATCTGATCAATCAAACGCTTGCTACAAAATTATCAAACTGTTTTTGTGAACTACTGAACTGCGAATATCACTCAGCATCGTCAATGCAAAAAGTTTTTATTCACCAACGTATGCACAAAGTGGTAGCTAAACAAAATACTCAACGCCAGTACCAACGCGAAAGTCACCAAAACATTAAATGCGAACGAGAATTGCTGATACTTTCAAAACATGCTTTTGCACTTGGGTTAATTCATTTTACTGAACTAGCAATCCCAAAATTTCACTTCGTTCATTAGATGACATACATTTTAACCGCGTATGTCAAACACACAATACTGAAATGTCATACCTGCTTGTGATCTTTCTTTGCAGCGGCTTGCTTAGCTTTCTCTTCGAAATCGATAAGAGCTTCAGCCCTTCTTCTCTGAATAGTTGTGGCAAATTTACTTTAACATAACTAACATCACAAAATAGCTACAATAGAACTATCACCAGTGGTCAACTCCGTTGTCTCCCTCACGATAACGTGTTATTGAAGTGTGACGGTAACAAGAAACTGGTGGGGGGTTTTCGCTGAGACATTCCGGTCATTTGTCCCATAATAGTATTAATCCCTGCTGTAACAGCATTCACTTGTCTATATTTTCGGACAATTCCATGACCGAATTGACTTAGTTTTTTTCGGTAATTTAAAAAACTTGACTAGAAAAAACGTCTAGCGTTATATCACAATTCTGGTCAGCGCGTTTTTGTACTGAGCAGGGCCCACGCTTTGAATAATAGTATGGCGTTAGTTCAGGCTTTTCCCGGGTGGCGCCAAGATCGTAATGACTAACTAGCACAGGGGTTCCCAACCTTTCACCATGTACCCCTTCGGCATTTCGACAGATGTGCATGTACTCTTAAAATTTATTATGACAAAAAGGCTGAGTAAAATAACAAAAATCCACTGGACTTTTCATAAAGCTTTTAGATTTTTAGAACTATAAAGGTAGACTCCGTTTTTATGTCTCAAAGTTAATTTGTTGCGGCTGTACAATAAATTTACCCCTTCAGTTAGGCAAATGTATCCTTAGGGGTACATGTACCACAGGCTAGAAACTCCTGAACTAGCAGGTTTCTTGCCAAACTTTCCGAAACTGTGACTGAAAAACAGTTTTGGGTAATTCGATAGTTTGAGAGTTTTCTGCCATAATAATACAGCAATATGTGCAAAAATGAAATTTAAAAATCATCGAAACGATGTAAATTACTGCTTTGAAATGAGTTTTCCAGGAGGCAAGGCCGTCGCTACCACAAAGCAATGCATAGAATCAAATAGAAATGTTTTATGTATTGTGATGAAACTGCAGTATAAAGTGCCTACATGCACAGCGCAAGTCACATGAACAACGATAGGCGCCGGAGTTTTTAAACGTTTAAAATATCCTGAGCCTGTTAACGCCCGCCATACTTCAGCCTCTATGAATTAGTGCTGATAAAAAGGCTTGAGGCCAATATTGCTGATTTCACAAAGGATTGCATCCCACATCAAAAAAATTTTTTATTTGCGCTTGGTTACACTCCAAAAAAATCTGAAAGAACTACATTAGAAGCTCCTGGTGTGACTCAGCATGAGTCGAAGAGCACATATATATATTGTATTAGAGATAAACTATATCAAGCCGTTAGTATTATACTTAATTCAGTTTTAGTTTTAATTAGCAAAATTCACTCAAAATCACCCTTCCTTGTATCAAAAACTATAACGACAAATCACCAAACGACGAATGAATGAGTTGCCCTTCAGCGAAAATCGCACATAACTATAAATATTGGTGCAGCACCTGCTGCTACGTAAAGAACAGTTCTGATGTCCATTACTAATCGCGGGAAGGTCAAATATTTATATCTTTTCAAAAAAAATTCTGTTCAAATAGAGTACAGCAGTATAAATGTAGGTCTCTGTTGCAAGCGCACTAGCAGGAGTCTTTACTAACAATTTTTCTTCTGTGCCGTACTGGTTGTGTGTTGCAACGATGCCTTCATCGCTTACCTAACTATGCATTAACATAAAAGACTTTGGCTGTGCGTGAATTAGTAAACATATAAAATGCGTAACTTAAAAAAATACCCACATTTTTTTAGTCTTCTTTCTTAACTTGCTTGAAATACACAAGGCACCATGCTAACGTTGTCTAACATGCAACAGTGTTTGCGTGTGTGCAAAAAGTTTGTTACAAGCAAGGCAGGAACTGACGTTGCTGCTTCTACTAAAAAATATAACAGTCATTCAGAAATAACATCTGAAACCCTGCGTTTAAGTTCTCAAATGCTAGAACCAGAAAAAATCAATTTCATCATTGAATAGCGTTTCATTTGGTGCAATTCATTTATATTTAACTAAATTCTGCTAAAAATTAACATCTTTGCAAAATTAGGTAATCACTGCATCAAAAAATTATGAAATTGTCCGCTACAAGGAGCAGCATGCCAATAATGTGGATGTGGTTACTGTTGTTGTTTTGTATTGCTAATAACGAGCATTTATAGTAAGCATTACCTGTGACACACAGCTAAGAAATTGAAACCAACCTCTGCCATTTCGTCAGAATCAGAAATTGCACCAACATCTTTGGCTTTGTCAAGGGAAAGGAGAGCTTCTTGACCCTTTCCCAGAGCAATATAACATTTTGCTTCGCGAAGGTAGACCTGTTCAACCAGTCACAAACAATACTCACTATAAAACAAACATTTTATCACAAACGGATCCGCATCAGCAGCACTTGGTTTCTACATTTCTCTAAAAACCAACGCTTTAACGTATTACGTCATAATAACTCGAGCTAAAGCTACGGTTGATTTAAGTAAAACGTAGTCTAAAGAAATTGCTTCTAACAGACCTACATAAACCTGTTTTTTTCGGTCATAGGTCGAAACGTTTTTGAAATGACCGAAAAAAATTAAGTCATTTCGGTCAGAATGTTTGACAATATAGGCTAAAAAACACTGTTATGGTGAGTTTTAATACAACTGTGAGACAAATGACCGAATTGTTCAGTGACCAAAATGTCTCAGCAAAAAATGACCGAAATGTGTGATCGAAAAAAAAGACATGAGCAAATACAGTAAAGCCACTCATTTTGTAAACTTTTACACAAAAATGTGTAGCCATGAAACCGTTACTTTTCGGTGTTGGAACAAAAATTTATTCTAAAAGCAAAAACTTCTGTAGGGTGTGACCGATACATCGTCATGTTTATACAAATCGGTCAATATAACGATAATGCCCATCACATCGGTAAAATTCCCCCTACCTACATCAGCAGTATCTGTTTCTTTGTGTCCGGAAACCCGAGTTGTTACTTTCACCTCTGATTTAATACCGATAATTCTGTCCTGTTCCTTACAGCGCACAGCCCTCCGACAACATGAATTAGTGTCTAATGTAGCCTACAGACCGGTAGGTAATTGTTCCCAAAATAAAGTAATTTATGACGTAACAATGCAACATACGCTCGCGGTGAGTTTTGAGAGGAGTGTACGACTGACAGCAAACAAATCACGGCTTGCGCTGCGGTGTTTGACTGTTTTAGTGACCCATTTTTGCGTGAAATTAGGTGTTGTATGATTCTTCACCGTATATAAATTGGTAAAATTTTGATTCAAATTTGATAATTAACAAATCATTATTTTGCAACATTTCCAACATTTCCGTGCATTTGTTCCGTTGCGAGTTATGCCTTGTGAGTTGGTCTAATATGCATTGCAATGTCTTCTATCCATGGTTTTGGGCAGAAATATCGGTATCAGTGTCAGTTATTGTTGTCATTGTAGGCAATAAAAATTAACAATATCTGTATCAGGCCAAAAATGTTTTATCGGTCGAGTTCTAATTTTATCTCTGTTTTTTACCTCAAATTCAATTTCCCAGCAGCACAACAATCGCAACAAAGAAACGAAGGCATGATGTTTAATACTGTTTAAATGGAAAAAAATACCCAACTACAAAGTGCCCTTGGTTTTTCACCTCGGAAAAAAAATTAGAAGTACAGCTGCAAAATGTTTTGCGGCTTAAAAGCGACACTCGTAATGTCTAAGCACCTCCTTCAATTGTTGCAAGTGGTTTCCTGAACACTCTCAATCTTCTTCACATCACATTACTCTAGCAGCATTGGTCTGTGACATTTTATTCTCGAATACACAATTGATGATAAGTTTACAACATAACTCTACCTACTGCAACTTAATAATATATATGATCATTGACAATTTATTCTAAGTGCTGTTAACTGCAGTCATGCATTGATATATTGGGCTTGTGACATACAGCAAAAATAAACGACTCAGAGCCCAATCATTGCAGTGGTATCAGTTCGCTGCCCCTTTCAACAAATTTGTCAAATCATACTCCTGAATGATGTTTTTGTAGTTTAGATTCAGATTGTTTAGCAATTCTTGTGTCTACAAAAAACAATCAAGCTCAAAGCAGGTGTGCACTGGTGTGTTCTCCTTGTGGTCTGTTCAAAGAATGTCACACAATTTGTTTACATACCTTTGTAAATGTTGGGTCTACTTTTAAAGCAGTTTTGCAATCTTCCAATGCTTCAGAAAACTTTTTGCTCATCATATTTGCTGCACTTCTGTTGCTACAGTATTTTGCATTGTGAGGGTAACACTCTTAAAGCAAAAGAAATGCACTTACAATAAGCGTAACTAATATTACTACAATGACATTTTCATCACATAATGATGAATTTGAAAAAAATTTGGTAAAACTAGTGTTATATGAAAAAAATCTGTTCCATTTTAAATTCAACCACAATTTGGTGCTCAAAGTGTTGGTATAATGGCTTACACTGACAGATTCAACATGCCTTTTATTGATCTCAATGAAAATCAATGTTAAATAACAGTTTCTTCAGCGTAAAAAAGACTTTATAATTTACAAACCTACCTGGTAAGGTTCAACAACATGAAAATGTTACACTTGGATTTTTGAGCACTAAAGAAAATTATTGGCAATCTTCTTTGCAGGCAAGTAACCTAGCACATTTTACCAGGCAAAGCACCTGGTACCAAAAGTGTTAAAAGCAACCCAAATCTTCAAAGATTTGTGTAATGTTTGGGCTTTTTTCATGCAACCTAAGTATTTTGACACACATGCAAAAGCTAGAGAGCTTTAGATCCCGTTTCGTAACAGCCAAAACAAAAATGTATTACAACCAGCATACAATGGCAAACAAAGTTGACAAACACAAGCACCTTAAAGCCCAAACATTACACAAATCTTTGAAGATGTCAAAGTACACAGAAGTAAAATCTTTCATAGTTTACATTTGATGTTCATTACATGATTAAACTTCATACAGCAAAGGTTCTACTCAATTATTAAAAATCATACTTACTAATAGCATTTGTGTAATGTACAATAGCAGAATCAAAATTCTTTTCTTTGTAGCATTGATTTCCAAGATCATTTTTTTCTTCAGCAAGCCTGATGAAGCAAACACAATTGACATTACCACTATATTGTGAAGCATGCACATAATCAACTACACCAGAAACACCTGGTAGACATTACATTAGGTGTTGTCAATTAAACTCTCCACAAGGCTTGTAGCCAGGTTTTACTATTTGGGAGAGGAAACATAAATTTATAAGGGGGCAATATTTTAGTTTTCATTATATGCTTAAGACAAATTTTTCTGGGCACAACAAAATTTGGGGGATACTACTGTATGGGGCACCTGTTTCAAAGTCCCATAGCATGGTTTACTTGTAAATCTACCACATTTCACGTAGTGTATACATGTTATGATTTGCTTGCTCATGTAGTTTATGCTCATATAGTGTCCAGGTAGAAAACAGACATAAGAATTTGCAAACATGTGGGGTGAATATGAGCATTCTCTGTGACTAGATATTTTCATAGTAAATATAAAAGACACACAAAAAGATTTCCTAAGCACATTGAAGTCAATGCAATAATACTGTAAATTAAGAAAAATTTTACTTGCACAAATTTACTTCTGTGACACCATCTTATAGATGTTATTACAGTATGTCACTTCTTGTCTTCTTAGAGGTAAATTTTGCACAATTTTTTCATGGACACATCAAACCATTTTTATAAGGTATATTGGGAGGAATGCTCAAAATTTAACCACTAGGGTCACACATAACGTGATCAATAACATCATAAGCTAGTATGCTATATGCTTCAGGAACAAACGCTATACTTCAATTAAATTCAACAACAAACAACTTAAATGCTATAAACACAAATGTTAACATCAAACATTAACGATCAACCATTAGTGCCCACACTACTAACAAGCTGAAGCAACCAGCAAACCTTTTTTCTTCTACAACCATTGGGTTCATTTTGACTTGCACATATGACTAGATCAACATTTCATCTTGCAGTAGAAGATACAGTAATAAGAATAAAATACAAAAAATATTGTACCAGAACACAATGAAAGTGAAAAAAGGTTTATGTCAGATTGGTAGCCATCTTAATGGTGTATCAAGACAAGATAAAAATGCAGAAAACATGGAGGTAATCCTAATAAAAACAAAAAGTATAAGAAAAGTGAGCGAGATTAATGAAAAGCAATGCTAACAAAAACTCCAAGTACATGAAAAAAACTTCATGCAACATCAATCACAGAAATCTCTGGATGTAACCCAAACATTTACAGTTGATGATCAATGATAAATTTCTGAAAAATAAGGCAGACATACATACAAACTAAGTTTGTATGTTAGCAAACAGAAGCTGCAAAAATATTTTTGGATGATACCACATGTTCTACATCAAACTAAACTAGAATCCTGCTATCTTTTTTCTAACTGACAAACTGATTTTGCAACTTACAAGTTGCATGCTTGTGTCATAACATCTACCTATGAACATTATTATACCAAACTCATACAATACCTGCAGAAATCAAGGGTGAAAACTTCAGCAAAAAATTACAACACTAGTTTTAAGTAAATATACCATTTTCATCACAACCTGGATCATGTCCATAGCACAGTCTAGTTTCTGCATGTGACATGTAATATAAATAAGATTTCATATTGTGTCACACCAGTTCTGGAAAAGTTTGTTTCAAAACATGATATTGAACTTGCTTGCAACAATCAGCTATCACAAGTTATTTGTAGTTTTCACTCACACTACATTAATGCTTATGCCATTCAGCTCTTTGCATATGCTTATGCCATTTCAGCTCTTTGCATAGCGATTACCACAATGGTGGCAACCAAGCAGCATCCTATAAAGGCTGTTCGATGGCATGATGTCTTTACCCTCTAACACCCACAATGTGGCTTTTGAAGTTTCGATCAGCCATAAGTTATGATCAGCCACATTGATCCTATCAGTATCACTCTGCATCTTTTCTTAAATGTCTGCACACTACATTCATCAGCTTCCTTGTTTTCACTTTTGGATAAAAATATGCAACCTTCAGACAGGAATTCGGTACCAAAGTCTACATGGGAGGGGGAGAGTGCAAGTTTGCACCCTGCTTAGTCATAGATTCTTGTCAAAAGAGATTTGTAATAAATAGGCAACTTAGACAAGGCATTTTCAAAGTCAAGTCTTTCCAACCACAAAAAATCCAGAAAAAACAGATACTGTGAGCTAAAAAAATCAGAATTTTAAACTCTGGGCTCAAAAAACCTAAATTGGTAACCCTGCACACTGTTAGCCAGAATCTAGCAGAAGTGGACAGAGTCATTTTGTTTAACTCTGTATCAGCTTCCAATCTAAATAAGTTTTCTTCGCATCTGCTCCTCCTTTGCAAATCATGGAAATGATCAAGTCCGACTCTGTCTTAACTCCGCCCAGTTCCCAAATTCTACAGTACCATAAATTAAATTCATGTCTTGACATCCTTGCTTAAGGTAATGTCAACTGGCATAACTTTTTTTGTTAAAAGCACACTCCTTCCCTGCTTGAAACAACAACTTGAAATAGACCAGGCCTGCACAAGTTCAACACACAGCCCACAAGATCTTTTCTTGCAGCCCATGAGAGCTTTCTCAGTTGCAGAAAATGTTGCAAAAGCCCGAATTTTGATAAATAATTGTTGTTTCAGAATTTTTTCCATACCACAATAAAATAGACTTCTGTGGCTTGTGGCAAATTCATGTGGATCAATTTGGCACTTAGAGCTTTCTGAGTTGTGCAGACCTGAAGTACACCATCATAAAATTCAAGTATTCCTCGTATGCTTGCTTTGTAGCAGTTTAAATCATTGCTTTTTATCCTGTGGCAAAAGAATAATTCTATACAATAGAATAAGCTCTCTTCCTACATGGCTCAACATGCATATGCCACTGTAAAAATTCTTCTTGTAGCCTAGTAGTTTTTGCACCTTCACTTTTAACTTTGTACTGTTACTTAGAAAGATGCACCCTTGTGACAGATCAAGTCAATGATAATAAGTTTAGAGTTCTAAGCAAGCCTGAATCAATGGTTGTCAACAACAATTCCTTATCAGTAGTACTGCATTACTGTACTGCACATCAGCAATGAAAGTGTCACAGGCTAGGTTACTTGACCATGGGCGCAATTAGATGGGGGATACAGGGAACATGTCCCTCCCACTTTTACAGACAGTCCCACTTTTAAAGGTAAAAATAAAATAGAAAAAAATACTTGTCACTGCAACTTAATAAAATTTTCTCCCAAACATGTACGGCTAAAGAGTTATGATGTTTTAATTTTTATATTTTCACAACTGTTAAAACCTAAATTTCAGTCCCATTGGAACTTGTTATCAAGAACGGAATACTTGTTGCGAGGATGTTGGCTGAAAATTAGCATAGGCTAGCACTAAAAACATTTTAATACCGTTGTGGTTTCATTACTCACTGCAAAATATCAGTTTTCGCAACTCAGGTTACATCATTCTATATCCGTCACAAAGGTCCGCTACTGACAGATATCTGTCTTTTACAGGGCACCTATTTTTTTGATTAACAAAAGTGTTAATTAACAGCCCATCTGTACTAAATTGTTGACTAATATTGAATGTTGACATAAGCTTACTTATTGCCAAGTTCGTGACCTTTACTAGTAACAGATGCTGCTTTACGTAATCACACTTGCACATTTGCCAAAGTTTAGAATGCTACATGTTGCTGAACTATAGCACGTGTCCAGTAACAAATTAAGTATATTGATTTATAAATCATCTGTAAGAATAAAGCAAAGCGTGATTTGTGTTGCTTTAAAAACATTTCTAAAAACAAGATTACGAACCTGTATTTATAAAACCTCACTTCTGCATCAATCCAACGACTATATTGGTTTCACACAAAGCTGTCCCCCCACATTTTACAACAAAATTACATCCATGGCATGCACATGACAGAATCCTGGTACTGTAATAACCAACAAATGATAACATAACAGTCACATCCATATGCAAGCTGTTCAGCAAACAACGCATCAAGTGTTTGGCTTTGGCTACAATGGCAAGTTGAACATGAAGAACAAATAAAAATGCTCCTCAGCTCTGTCTATAAAAATGGATCTTTGACTCCGTCTCTACAAAAAAAACAAGCAGACTCGAGCTCCACAAACTTCGCAACACTGCTTAATGCTTTTTGTCCACCTCTGGTTCCCCAATCCCAACAACTGCTCAGCAACAGTGTTGCCACTAGGATCAGTCTCATTAACATCAGATTGTTGCCTTTTTCAACATCAGAAAACATCAGATTTCTACATTAAAGGTTAATATAACTAAGCTAAATGTTTCTATTACTGATACCTAACAAAAGATTCAAAGTGCGATAACCCATGTTGATACTTAAAAGCACTAGTGTTTCTGTATGCTTTTGAGGAATCAGTCGACTGCCATCTGCTTTCGTCTTTTTGCGATGATTCAAACTTGCACATATCTTTAT
>JGI24158J21664_10002277_pt1 | contig 23065 bp, 10 predicted proteins | sample Ectturendosymbi3_FD_21664 | JGI IMG/M metagenome (IMG submission 21664)
CGTCCCACAGTTAAGATGTAGTGATCTTCAAACAAGTTCACCAACATTTCTGCAGGTGCCCTCTAGTGCGTGCGCAGGGCCCCTTGATTGCATGCGTGGGGTTCCCATGAGTGCATGCGCAGAGCCCCTCTATTAAAGTTGTAGCAACTTGCAGGGCCCTTGAGTGCATGCGTGGGGCCCCACGAATGCATAGAAGGGCCCCGGTTAAGACACTTCGACATGGATGTTTTATGCAGAATTTTTCAACAATGTCTGGTTGCGATGTTCCAAATTGAAAAAATGATGGCTTGTTTTCCTGTACTTTTCCAAAAAAAGAGTGTTTTTATAGTTTAAAGTGCCAAATATCATCAAAACACACACTGTCTTGCGGCAATGTCGATTAAAGATCACTTAATAAAATTAATAATGTGGTGACAGGGGGCCCAAAAACTTCGAAATGACCGGCCAGGGGGGGCGGCCGCCCCCCTGCCCCCTGTCAGTTTCGCCACTGGCCATAGCCCGTAGCCTACTGCGGTGAATGATCGATTTCTTGCTCAATACCTAACGCATAATTTGTACTGTAATCAGTGGCGTAACTGACAGGGGGGCAAGGGGGCGAGTAACCCCCCCTGACAAGCCAAATGTAAAAACTGGGCCCCTCTACTTGACATTTTTTGCGTTTTACCTGGTGTTTTCGTTTGTTTTAGCTGGTATAGACATACACGACATCCAGAGATTCACTATCATTTTTAAACTTTTTCCTGAGTTTTGTTTAGTGGGCCCCCTACGGTGACCAGTGGGCCCCCTTCAGCTAAGCTTTGCCCCCCTGCCTCAAACCTTTAGTTACGCCACTGACTGAAGCAAATTTGTATCGGAAAAAAATACACAGGATAATGGCCACATATTGGACCACTTTGTCTGTTCTGTTAAAAACATACTAAAAACTTTCTTTGTTCTGTATGGAAAACTTTTGAACAGTGCGATATAAAAAACTTTGTTTTGTGCTCAGATTCTTAGTCTCAAGCTCCACTGCTCTGAGAAAGAAGGGCATGGCAACTTATGCAACTGGCCAATAAACATTGAGTAAACGTAGCACTCTCGCAAATTGAATGCAATTTTTATTCAAAATCAAGTCATTCGATAACTGTCAGTTAAGCAAAAAAGCCTTATTTCCACCAAAACAACGTTGTTGTAGCGGCGACTTGAAAATTTGTCGATGTTTTCGCTATGTTATCCCAAAATTAAAAGTGTGGGATTTTTTGTTGTTGTACCAACATCTTTTATTCTGTGTCACTGCAAGTCGGAATTCCAAGAGCAAGACTGAATTTTTAACCTTACAAAAAGTTTCTTCAAACCCCGCTGATTCGAAACGGTGCATTTTAAATATTATGATGTGCGAATTCCAATACACTTTCAGATGTCTTGACATACATTTATGCAGGCCCTTAACCAAGTTTTAAGGTTTCGGGGACAAAATACATTTTAGGGGAGAAAGATATTTGTTTTTATTATATATTTAAAAATTTTTTTTCGGGACACAAAAATTTAGAGGGTTACTGCCCCTGATTGCCCCCTCGTGGCTACGGGCCGGCCTGCATGTTTTTCACGTGGTGCTTTCTTGTGCGTGGTAAACTCAGACAAAGCAAACTTGTGTAATGATACCTGGTGTTAGCAGCTTTCACGATAATGCAGTGCACAGTGTTTTATTCCTTCTTCAATGAGTGTTGCAATGCAAGCAAGCATTTGGCTGGTCGAATTCCTTGTTGCATACTTTAAGACAGACGTTGTTTGAAATACCTCCGAAAGATCTTTCATCGGGATTTGTAATGATGTAAGGTTGCAATCAACAGAACAGATGCTTTCTCATTGTTCAGTTCCAATTTTTCATGAATGTTCAGCTTTGATTTCCTACCTTACTTTGCATTCCGCACACGTTTACATTGCAAGATTTGATACACCGTCGTGTCCGGTAACAGTTCACCTCTCCTGAAGATTTAGGTCACCGCAAGCAGAGAACGAACAATCATGTCAATTATCACCAGCAGCCCGGTATTGTAAGCCAGAGCCCTTGCAGGTTGAGGCACTCTACTGAGATAGAAAATAGTGTGAAGGATTCTTGCCCAAAAGAAAACCTGAAATCAAAAAAGATACAAGGCTGCGAAGAGCTGCGTTCAAAGCAGGACTTACATTTTTCTTGTTTGTATTGACTTTAGCAGGATCCTGCTGGTCGTTTAATTTGAAAAGCAATTTTGTTTAATTTTCGACAGTTAATTGCTGAAGTTTCTAAATTAGCTTACATCCAAACGTGTTCCTAAAGAAACAGGTGATTTATTTCACACTCAATAGTAGAGTGAGTTTTGGTGCCACGTCTGTTTCGAGAAGGTGTTTTTTTCTGTTTTGATACTCCGCTCTTTCATGTTGATCAGGAACCATATTCAGGTTTCACTCAGTGCCGGATTAAGCTAGCGCGGGGTCTGTAGCATACCAACAGCGCGGGGCGCTAAGTTCAAAATAAACTTGAGTAAATGAACCACTGTTAAATCATTAATTCCTTGGGCATTCATATGACTGCAATTGGGCATACTGAATTTCGTAAGCACGAAAAACCTGGTCTTAAATAGCAACGGGTGGACATTATACGGGTGAGATATCTTTTTTACCAAAAACGTATATGCCAGCTATGTCAGCGGCCCAGTCGAAGGTTTTGTGAGGCCCAGTTTTGCTTTTCGCTGTAGTAAAAATATCCTACATCTGACAATCTGTCCTTATTTTGATAACCTTAAATTTGACATGTTTGATGCAGGTGGTCCTATGTGCCCCTTTATCGCGTCTGTTACCATTGCAATTAGGATTCGAAGGCTTTCAGTACATTGGCTTGAGCTAAATTTAGTTTGCTAAGATCAAAGTAAGTCATTCAATGTGCGGGCCTGTTTAAGATAGTGACATAATTTTTGGCTCAGTAAGCCATTAGGGTTGGACACAGCTGGCGTATGCGTATCTTAATACCAAGAAGGAATACATTACCGCACATCTCACAAGCACGGTACAGAAACAGTAATTATGCTTCTAAATTCCAAACAAATTTGATTATTGCTATATTTGGAACATTGGTTCTTAACACTTTCTTTGATGCGTCACCCTTAAGTAATTGTCCTTTGTTTCCAACTCCTTAAAAACAAATGTATTTCTTGGTAAATTTATTGATATCAAACTTTCCATGTTGTAGAGCGCATAAGGGCGCGCGCCCGGCTGGAAATTTATTGACGCCCCTTGGGGAGGTTTTCCCCGCAGTAAGAACCGCTGACCTAGCCAGCGTAATCTCAGTATAAACGTCGAAGTCGATTGTCAGGAGCAACCAATTGCTTAAGATGCATTTTCTAGATTTTATCATAGCGAAACTGGTCGTGTCTATTTCACACAGAAGTCCATGCTCTAAATTCTTTAAAATCAGACTAATCAGCTGGTTTTCTCTCATGTGCCTCCTTTGTTCATTCTACTATCTAAGTTTTAGAAAATGGCCTTCTCCACTGCAGGTGGTCACCACGAAAGTTAAATAAATGCGCAAATCATTTTCCACATTTGCAAAACAAAGCTTCTTAATTTTCTTTTCTTTGGGCTTGCTTCATTGGTATCTCTGTCACTTGAACTCATTGCACTTAGCTAATATTTACAAATTATACGGTGTCAGGTGCTTGATCATCAGTTATGCTGAAGAATAAGGTACTTTAATGAAACAAGATAACGAAAGATGAGACTATAAATAAGAAGTATGATGAAGAATACTCTATCTTAAATCACTGCCACGCAGTTAAATCCCAAATCTTCAGAAGCAAAAAGCAGAAAAGTATTGAAAACTCCAGATAGATTTAGCTCCACTGGTCAAATCATTTCGATACTTAAAAAGGTAACGTATCTTGTAGAACAGGTCAATGTGATGTAATTACAACGAACCAATATCTGGATATTGCTGCAATTTGGCCTCATTGCTCGACTTGTCTCATAATGTTGCAAGTACAGTTACTGTAAAATATTATTAATTTTCAAATCACAGTAGTCTTATGTAAAAGCATTCAATTGTAAACCTTCGCTTTATTTGCTTGTGGCAAATTTAGCAAATTATATACAGGGATGGATACAGAGGTGGTCGCCTCGGACCCACCTATTTTAGACAGGACATGGGGGTCCTTTTTTGAGAGTTTCGCGCTTAGTTTTAGAAAAATTGTTAAAAAACTCGTTAATTACTCTAGAGCAGGGGTGGGCAATTAGCGGCACACGGGTCACAAGTGGCCCGCCAAATCGTTTTCAGTGGCCCACGGAAGCATGCAGGAAAAATCTTCAAATCTGAAATTTCCTCGAACATATCACAGTAAATGTTGGTGCTGTGGCTATCTTGAAGCGAGACTTACTTCTATTTATATCGTGATCGCTTTGTCCATCCCTACGCAAAAATTATGTGTGTGCCATTATTGTTTTTGTTTTGTTTATTTATTTTACAATCAAATCAGAGGTACGCCCCTCCTCTAAGCACGTCCTTCTCAAAGTGACCCGGGGGCCACTTTTAGTGCTCACGCCTGCTCTAGAGCCACATTAAATAGGCTCTGAAGGAAGTCGAGTACCTTACTTCTAATCTTCACCCTTGAATATAATATAGAATAAATTTAACAAAGGACCGCGGGGCCCCCAAAAGCGCGGGCCTGTGGCAATTGCTACTACTGTTAATCCGGCACTGGTTTTAGTGGTGGTTTATCATATTATTACGTGAGAAGGCACGAACAATACCGAAGGCAATTTGTTTTTTTATCCATAGCAGACAATCAGAGCTACTGAGAGTAATTTTACCAGGGAGTAGGAAGATCGATACCGGGCCCCCTAACTTATGGGCCCTCGTCCAAAAGTGTATGTATAGCTTGTTTGTATAGTATTCAGAATGTAGATAAAACAGCTACAATGCTAAGATTTTTAAACATAGCTACTAGCGGTGCAGTTCCAGAAGCGAACACCAATTTTGGGCTAGATTACAGAAAAAACTTAGCGTGCGTACTTTCATCCTCCCGGGCCCGGGTACCATGTACCTCTTGTACCCCCTCTCGTCGGCCCTGTAGACAATGATATAAACAAAGCCGTACGAATGGCTCGTATACGCCGGCTTCTTGCGCAGATGAATAACATTTCTTTCACGTATGCCAAAAAACAATAACAAAACAGATGTTCGTTGAAACCATAACAAATTTAAAGCACCTCTTCACATCCATTGTACGGTATAGCATGATAGCACGCATCCAGCTTGTTATTACTTGGATCACGAATTTCTCATTTCGCAAAAACTAAAGTCAGGCGTCAACTAACTTTAAATCTCCATGTAGCAGATGAGGCTTCAGGGTTGGTTGCCAAATACAGCATGGAAGTTGCAATAAAAGGTAGAATGTTCTCCAGATCGTTGAGATGTGCCCGGCGAACCTGATTTAAGATAAAACGTAGAGCAATTCCGTAACTTTCTTGATATATTTCTTGCAGAAGTAACTTTCGCTATAGATTTGCTGCTTTGGTCGCACTATATCTTTACTGCAGGTAGATCAGTGGCGTAGCCTGCCCAAAATTCTGGGAGGGGCCAAATATTTTGACTTTGAGCGAGCAACAGTATTTTGTCTGGGACACCGCCTCTCAAAGCACAAAACGACAAGATATGCTAGAAATTTTGGGGGACATGGCCCCCTTGGCCCCCGTTGGCTACGTTTGTGAGGCAGATTGGAGCCGCAAGTAGTGGTGAAGGAAAACGGCGAGTTGGAAAAGGTCAGAATCGTTCTGGAGTCAAAAACAGATCAACATTTTTTTCGATCACAGAAATTATCTGGTTGTGTTTATTGCTTGAACAGGATCTTACTAAGTATAAGACAAATTAAGATAAGCTGATTGCACAAATTTTGGCTTTCCGGGTGGACTTCATACGCTGAAGCATGCGTGCACTGATGGTTGTTTGAAACAGACAATTGTGTAGTTTTTTTTCCATTTTTAACATATCAACACTATGGGCAACCCGCGATAAAATGGCGCTATACAAGCGGATGGCTGCCGAGCTACAGCATTATTTACTACGCCATGAATTCCGCTAAATCGACGAATAGATAAACTGTACAAAAGTTGTTTGATAGTTATTGTTGAAGTGAAATTTAAATTGGGTGAAGATGGATATTTCTGCAACGAAACCTAACTCTTTCCACCCATTCATTCATTCGAACAAATCTTCTCCCTTTGCCCTCGGGGTTTGCTCCAATCAACGCTGTATCTTCTGGGTTGGCAAAAGACTTGAATGCCATGCGAGAAAATCCAGTCAACACAGACATTCCAACGGTTTTGCCGAGTAGCAACATTCCATAGTAAATAAAAGATTTAAATGCGTCGTTACTTAAGGTAAACGCGCTGCCCATTGTTTTCACATTAACTTTCTCCTAAAAACTGTATGAAAATTATTATTAAATGAAAACATCTCCTGTATTTTCTACCAGCCTGTCAGTAATGCTTTAAACTCGCTTTTTTATCTATTTCGCGAATGGTTTAACCTGTTTACAAGGTCACATCACGTAAAAATATCCGCAGCCTCCAGTAAAATTTTTCAAATCATCACCTCCGCCTTTCACTTCAGCTCGATGCGTAAAGCACAAGAAGAGTTTACGCCCGAGGCCTGTGTTCTGGCGGTTAACTCGTGCAGTTTTAATTGCCAGCAACACGGAGTACTTGATTAATCATTGAAACATTTGTTCGCGTTTCGAGGCGAGCGGTACAAAGTAGCCGGTTGCTTCGCACGAGTCGAAGAGTGCGTGGGAAAGTTTAAAATGCACGACTATAAAGTATTCTATACCAAGCCCGTAGCCAGGTTTTAGGGTTTGGGGGGAAAGAATTTTTAGGGGGAAAGAACTTATACATTTTTAAAAGAAATTGTATAAAAGTCTTCTGAGCACAGAAAAATTTGGGGGACACAAAAGAAATTATGCGGGGGGCACTGACCCCGAATGCCTCTCCGTGGCTAATGCCTGTCCTAAACCTTTCACGAGTTACACATTAATTTAAAACTGCCTTTTGTTTAAATTTGCTTTTGATCTCGTCAATACTCCACCTCACTGCAGATTAACTTTTCGCAAAGTTGTTTGGATAACGTGTCATTGCAGGTTTCAGGAGTGATTTCGCTTGGGTCTAAGTGTGGAAGCTGAAGGAACAATTGGGTTAAACCTACTACAAGCCCCATCCATGTCACTGCTTGTCTTCTATCATGATTCACGAGGCAAACAAGATAGCAACATGGGAAAAATATGCGATTTCAGGACGGGATGCCTACTTCTGAAACATTTGAGAAGCATTGAAGTTTTGCAGTTGATGATTGGCGAGCAGGATCTGCTTTGCTGCAATAACGGTGAAGATGCTTCCACAAATTTTCTTGTCAGGGTCCATCTCAAACGCTATAGAAAACGAAAACAAGCTTCAATGATAAATTTTGTTCATCTTCATTTGACATGGAATGCCAAATTTTGCTTCTGACAAATCTCTGCTTTGCATGACCGTCACGAAATTAGCGTATTGAATAAAGTCAATGCTTTCAACCTGCTTGCGCATGTGAAAGGCTTAGTCAGTGTTTTGAAGCGCTTTTTCACAACGTAGTGATGATACAACTACTTTAGATTGAATGACGGGTTTATGACGTCCCGTAAGGTACCAAAAAAATTGCTAGAAGTAAGCCGGGGACTAGGACTACGACAAGAACATTTTTTGCCTAAAACCTGATCCAGACGTCACAGAGAACAAGACCGGTTAATCTCCTTCTGGAATCTCGGCCAAACACGTCTTTTGCGGTTCCTAAATTTATAGAATGTTACTTGTTTCAGTTTTTTTGTCTTTTTGTATTGCGTGACGAATTAGTTTCAGTGAGTAATGATTTCACAGACACAGTGTCCATCAGGGCAGGCATCCGTGAGCCATGGGAGCAGAGCCCAGCATAGGGTAAGGAAGTCGAGAGTCTTCTTTCAATTAGTGACAATCACGAGGAAGTCTGACGAGTTTCATGAAGTACAGGACATGAGCGGTTCATTTTGGATGTATCAATGTAAAACTTCAATTCAAACATTTTCAGGAAACGGGAATTTTTCAATCAACCTTGTTATATCATTCGAGAGTGTTGCATTCGGTTTTTATAGAAATGGCTCAATTTTTTATTAAACGGAACTGTTTTGAAGTTCCTTTCAACGTGAAACTTTACTGTAGAAGTAGAACAGTTAATAAGAAAGTGCTGAATGCTAAACTACAGTTTTACTACGCAAAGAAACTTCTGAAAGGTCTCCAAACGTTGATGAAGCGCAAATTGATGCACTGTAACCACTTGTAATTTTGTATCTAAAAACAGTGACTTCGAAAAGGGGCATAAATGCAAAGAATGACAGCATTTGCTGAAATGTACCAAAAATTTTTTATTTTTCTTCGTTTGCCAATCTTCTGTTTGAGACCTATAAAAATATGTACTCCCAGAGCCAGTTTTTTTTCTGCCACACTGTGCTTCTGCCTGTGGCTTACTGGGCTTATTGGTCTGGTAAATCTGGTTTTGAGAGGAACATGTAGATTACAAGAAGTATAAATTAAACAGGTTCAAATTTAAAAATCATAGGTTAATCAGGTTATATGGCCACGTATACTGCTGCAGCACTAGACAAGGTATCGGGTTTCATTTACCAGTTGAATTTTTTCAGGACGGTGACCCGTTTTATCATCTTGCTGATAGAGGTCCCTGTTTTTTGTCGATCTTTCACCAAAACCAGGTTATTAGAAGCGCAATACGCTTGGCGTCGAACTCGCCACAGCGTGACATTTTCATCACTGCAGTCAGACTAGTGCTGCCACAGGCTTTTTTACATTAATCACGAAGATCACAAAATAAACTTACTAGATCTGAAAACAACTAGACTTAACGTTTCTGCGTTGAAGTCAGTTTTGCTTGAAACCATTTATGCACTTTATCGCCCAAGCACCTTTACACCATTTGCAAGTTTGGTAAAATGGATGATGCTGAAACCTGGATAATTATATACCAATAATCGTCAGGCTTCTTTCAAGAGCTGAAAAAGACAACACACGCGGAGTATTTAGATCAGGGGTCACCAACCGGGCGACCTGGTGCCCGCGGGCACCAGGTTGGTGACCCCTGATTTAGATCAATCTACCTAACATTTAGTCAATATATTTGTACTGCGGTGATCCTGCAAAGAGAGGAAAACGAGGTTATAGGCGACATTACAGCAATGAACAGCACAGAAGTGAAAATGATAAGACTTAGGTTAGAAAATTTGTTTGTTCAAATGATCTGTTGATGCAAATCTTCACACAACGATTCACTTAATTAATTGCTTACAGAAAAAAGGGCCGTGAAGTTAGAAAAAAGACAACCGATCTTCTTCCAACACAAAGACTTGTTTGTCCTAGTGATTTGTTGGTGCAAATCTTCACACAAAGATTCACTATTGTTTACAGAAAAAGTGCCGTAAAGTTATAAAAACACACTTAATTACAGTGAAAATTCACTAGATCAGTCCAAAAATCACGAGATCTAGTGAAAACGCGCTAGGCGTGGACGTGGCACCAGTGAGCCAGATACGAACTGTAGGTTCACTCTGGCCGGGGAACCTAATTAAATGTGAATTCCAGGTCAGAAACTTTTGTTCTCCTCTTGTGTCCATCAGGGCAGTTTGAATGACAAACATATGTGGCAGCAAATAACATCCAGTGACGCGACGCGGTGTGATGTCTTTTTTTAATGCAAGTACACGGTAAATCATTGTTCTATCTAATCCACGGGTGGCTAACCTACGAGTGTGGCGCATGCTTGGGTGATTTGGAGCGCATTGCATCCCTGCAGTCGCATTAAAGCAATATAGTAAACCTTTCCAGTAATTTTTACGGTTTGATTAGTGCTTTCTTTGATTCCGTTTGGTAGCTCTGTTTTTATTTGATTCCCCTTCGTTTTTTGGGTTTCATCCGTGGTAATTTTATCTTTTTATTATTTAACTTGTCCCATTGGTTGTTTGATTACGGAGGTTTCGGCTTAAAATTTTTTTGCTTTAATGCTATTTGTTTTCGGTTTTGAGTGCTTTTCAATTTTGTTTCAACATTTTGTGCTGGCATGGTTATTCGTTTCTTTGTTAATTTCGGTTTGTTTTATTTATTCTTTTTCTCCAAGATTCTATTTGAATAAGAGCTGATGATTCCTACCTAGAAGGCGAAATATATAGGCCCTACTCTCTAAGATCGTCGTGTCTGATTGTTAGTTGGAAAAGCATTCCTTTCGGTCGACAGTATTTTTTCTCCTTGTACAAAAAATTTTTGTAGTGTTTGCGTTGACGTTTGTGCAGTAATAGTAATACTAATGTTCATGTGCATATACATGGATACTACCTGCCGGTTTAATTTATTTCAGGTTGGGTTGCGACTGGTAAGCGTGCTACGACTTAAGCCAAGAGTCAGAAAAACGCCACGAAGACAGTTTAACCCAGTGGTTCCCAAACGTTTTCTGATTGCGTAGGCCTACCATTTGTGGGTCCAGTACTGCCACCACGTACCACCTTTTTCCAGGAAAATTCAATTTACCAAATATCATTCAATCAAAAGTTTGGTAAACCAGACTTGACACAAATGCGGCATGAACAAAATGGTTGTAAGAAGTTATAATGGCCATTTAAACCCATCTAGGGAAGTACCCAAAATCCAGGCCTTTACAAAACCCGAAAAGTAAAAACTAAAGTTGTGCATATGCTAGGGCCGGCCCTGTCTGTAAGTTGTTCAATCAATTCCGCAACACTGCTAAAAAAACGTGCTCATAGATCATAAGCTCCGAATAACCAATGGGTACGTGTACTTAGTTAATTTACGTTCAGCAAGAAATTGAAACCTTGCCTCTAAACAATTGTCGTGCTCTGGCGACAATTGTTGAGAGCAAAACATCAAAATTTGCTTCGCGTCCAGGTTTTGTTTCGCGTCCAGCAACAATTGTTTCGCGTCGTTTGTTTGAAAAAGCTGGACGCGAATTTTTTTGACGGAGAGCAAAACCGATAGATAACATATGTAGACTACATGTTCACTCTTTGTTCGCAACTCGTCGTGAGGCAATTAAGTACTGCAAAATGCAAGTTAGAGAAAGAGCATGCAACCTAATCGTGGAATTGTTGTCATTTTAAGCCCTTAATACTTACAATTGTCACAACTCGGCAAGTTCGCATTTGCGCTTTACCGAGCAGACGATATTTCCAACGGCTACTAAACCTAAGTGACTGGTAAAACCACTGGGCCGAAAGATTCAACATTTCTGGAAATTTTCTCAGAAAATAGCCCTTTCGAGTCGGTAGACTGAGTACCGAATTGTGTTTACTTTTTGCTGGGCCTCGTAGTCGCTTTTTAATGATTAACTAATACTGCGATAATGCGCGCATGACACGTTACAAACTTGGGAAAGTCAGAAGGGCGTGTCAACTGGCTTAACAAGCCTTCTTTTTTGATAACTTCGCAAGGAAGCAAAATCGCTTTTACGTTTTACAGTATATATGTTTTAGTCTATATCATTCAAAGCATTGAAAAGCCATACTGCAGCAAAGCATTAGTGCAGTGTGGGGCTCAAATTGCATTCAGTTTTATTTTAACATAACCTTCAAAGGAAAACGGAAGGCTGCTACGAGTTATGATATGTTTTAGTAGACAGTGATGAGCGTTTCTGCAAGGAATTGCGAGATTGTTAGTAATCAAAGATAGTTTAAAATTTTACTGCTAAACGGAGGTAGGTTTATTGAGCATCTTTATGACTCAAACCATGAAGTATCAAAAACGTAATGAAAGAAACAAAGAAACAAAACGCCAAAGGGTAGAAAAATTAATTGAATATTAATAAAAACAAAGTGAGAGAAACAATTATAACTTTGGAATTCTTCAAACTGTTGTGAATATTGTGAGACAGGGTCATCATATGCAGTAATTTAATAAAATTTGTTAAACTTTTATTCCTTAATTGTAAACCAATCTGTGCATCGTGGATTTAGAAACGTTGTTTTGAAAGCTCTGAACTTGTGAGAACCACACCGAAAGCTTTGTGACTTGAAGACATTGTATTTGAGTAATGATCTTCGACATAACACTTTCCGGCGAGCCTTTGTTTTTTGAGTTGTGAAGTGATCAAAAACAGAAAGTTCTGAACGGTGGTAACATTTCGCGAGGCACTTGGGGTATTTGCATTGTTAAGTTCATTGGCCTATTTGTTTTTAGCAAAAGTACAGCTTTACGTCTCATAAATAAAACAACAAAGCACACTGGAAAAAATCTTTCTCAGTAGCCCTGGCCCCAGGGGTTTGCACTCTGCAATACGAACTACATATTTGATACGCAAAGGTTTTGCGAAAGACCTAATGGCCCATTACTCATCCAGCCCTAATGTTGGCATACGTTAATAACAAATTAAAGACTTTTCAAGTAAAGATGGGAAAGAAAATGATAAAATGCATAATTTGAACATCAGATAGAACTTAGTAACAACGCACAACATCAAAGAAAAACAAAAAACACGGAGTTAAAAGTATGCCAATGTATAAAAGGAAGGGTGAGCATTAGGAAGAGCGAAGAGTGTACTATATGGAAAGAAGAGGCACCATTACAAAAATTGCAGAAAAATGGAACAAACATACAAATGAAGAATAAACAGCCATATTCGCAAAAGAAAAAATATTTTTTATTGCTATCGAAATGAAAAAGGTGAAAGAGACTTTAAATTATCAGGAATATCAGACCAAAATTTGGAACCATGGGAGGATAACTGAAACATATATATTTTCCTTCTGTGCAAATCCTACTTTTCCGTAAAACAAGCCTTGTTTGATAATTGTGAGCTGCGTCAAGACGGTCACCTGGTTCACATAAAGTGTTCATGCCGTTTGTAGTTATCAAAAACACACTAAAGAAAACTGGTTTCCTGTAGAAACTTTTCTAAAAAAGCTTATCACGCATTTACTGACGCAGGTGGAAATATTCGAAGTAGTCTTTTCCTAAAAACACTACAAAATGTCAGTTTTGACACTAGAAAATGAAGCATTTAAAAACTTTGCCTATTACGGAGTGCTGCTTCTCGGAAAAACACTTGCTATGGCAATCTTTACAGCAGTTCAGAGGTTCACACACCATTCCTTCGCCAGTCCTGAAGATACGAAATCGCTTGCTGGAAACGATAAAGAAAAGCAGAAAGCTATGCTACGTCCCAACGAATCTGTGGAAAGAGTAAGTTTGCTTGTTTCTTCCCGGTTTTTATGCTGCGGATGAACATTCTTGTCAGTATTATGTCAAATGCTTCTTGTATTATATACAAGGCCTACATGCGTGCAGACAGTTTTTGAGTTAAGTTTTGTGATGCACTAAAGCAGGACTCAAGTTTTATTGGACACCGATTAAGTACGAGTTTGTCCGAAAATTTTCTCATTAGGTTTAAAAACAAGCTGCTACGATGGCGTGCTATTTACTGAATAGAAACTAAGTTGGATAGTTGCATGTTTCAAAATGAATAACTTAAAAAATCTGAAAATATATATATTTTTGACAAATAGCTTTACCCGAGTAGATGTAACACACTTGGTAGCAGGACTGTGGAGCCGGAACCCGGAGCTGGAGCCCAAGCAATTTTGAAAGCCGGAGCCGGGACCAAAAATGTTGATGGTGGAGCCAGAGACGGAACTTGAAATTTGGGTTACGGTTCAAGCGAGTTATACAAATAATACAATGTATTTTCTGTTTTTTGGACCGAATTGTTCTGGAGCCGGAGCCAAAAATCTCAAGATGTTGGAGCCAGAACAAAAAAATTAGATACCCGGAGCTGGAGCCGAAACCTGAAATTTGAGTACCTACTCCACAGTCCTGCTTGGTTGACACTTCATCAGCACAATAGCCATGCAAATTCTCATAAACGGCCAAAGCTTCGTTTTCAGGAAATAAACTGCAAATTAAAAGTTCGATCGATTGATTAAATGACAATGATCATTATGCGCCGTTAACTATTTCCATTCTCTTGGTTTGAAATGTTAAACTGGTAATTTCAACTGCCAGGAAGGAAAGCGTGCTTGCGAGAGTGCACATAGAGACATTTTGATTGTTGGATTCCGGAATGTGGTACCACATGCAAATTAGGCAAACATTCAGCCAAATTTTCAAAAATATTCAAAAAAGGCCAAAACGTCAAACATTTGAGGCCAAATCACTTCTGAAAACGGCCAAATTTTCAAAAATTGGCCGCAAAAAGGCCAAGATGCTAACCTTGTGTTGTGGTGTAGGAGGCAAAGTTTTGATTTGTCGAAAATCCGACCAAAATCCTTGAAAATCTGGGCAAAATCGCTGAAAATCCGGGAAAAAATGGTGCCCAACGTTGTTTGATTTGAAAAAAGACCGCCCAGCTTTTGCAGAAATAAACAAAAATAGGCCAACATGAAGACCTTTTTTTGGAGGTCATATCACAAAAAGAAAATAAGGTCTTCATGATCTTTGTGAGAGAAAATTTGTAGGCAAAATTTGCACAAAAACTTTTCGGGCAAATTTGGGGAAATTCGGGCAAAAATCTTTCACAACCCCGAAAATTTGCCCTGATCCTACACCTATGCTGGCCTGAAGTATTTTCTGCGCATTTCAGTTAAACCCTGAAGAGTACCAGGCTTTAGTGAAAAACCTTTGTACATTGACCGTTTTAACTTTAGCCTTCTGCTAATACTCAACAGGTTAGTCTCTGCTGTAGTCACCTTAAGGTTCCTGCACGAAATACAAAATCATGAGTTAATTGCCCAGATATGTTATTTCATGCTTTGTTAGTCGTGCATTATTTAGAAACTCTCACTAAGTTCTAGTGACACGTGCGGCTGAACAATTTGACACAACATTACAGCAGTGTTTTTTTTCAACATTTTGCTGAAATTTCCTGTGACAAATAGGCTGAGTAAAATAACAAAAATCCAATGAATTTTTAATAGAACTTTTAGATTTTTAGAACTATGAAGGTAGACTCTGTTTTCATGTCTCCAACTTAATATATTTGTTAATAAGCATATAATGATTTTTGAAAGTAATCTTCATTGATACATGTGCAAAAATTTGCAAATAAATATATTTTTCCCTTCTATTACTAACCTTAAATGTACCCCTTCAGACAAGCAAATGTAGCCCAGTTTGGGATCTCATGTCTGAAGTTATACATACTCTGAATTATTTGTCAGTATTAATCCAAAAGCCGTTTAAACTAAAAATTATGCGAAAAGACAAAACCTAATGAGATAAACTTCTCAACAGCACATGGCATGAATGGACATCACTTGAAAAAGTACGTGTTACTCACTGGCGCCATCAAATGGCAAACCAGTTGCGGAGTTCCACTTACCTTCAGCCAGTATCACCTTTTCTTCAGATATTCACTCTAAAGTTCTTCTTACAGCATTTATGTTAAAATGCAGGATATTTTGAAACTAATGAAGCTGCAGTATGATTTCATAGTTGTCAGCTTTTTCTGCAGAAAAGCTATTTGTTGTTGTGCTTGGAAGTTCAAGATGGCACAGAAAAAATCAAAACAAATAATATTTCTCAATGCCAGCGCCTGACATAAATTGTTAAGTATAATAGGATGATTATGAATTAATCACCACTAGATGGAAAAATCAAAGAACAATAAAATATGTTTCAGTAAAAGGGTAAAAAGATCCGTTTTAACGAAAACATAGACATGTTCAGTGACGTAGCAAAGGGGAGGGGGGGCTCTAGGGGCTTCGGACACGGGCGGCACCTTCTGAGGTGCGGGCAATTTGTTAATTGAAAGGTATTTTTTGAAAGTAGTTTAAAAATTCCAACTATTCTTTATTATTTTAAAATAAAATGTGACTGTGGAGTGAGCAAATTGATTAAATGTTTACTCAAATATCCGGGTCAAATCCAATGAGCTAAAGTACCCCAGTGTTTGCCTGAAATCAGGCTTTTTTAACATGCTTACTTGGGGGCAACACTTGTACATGTACGGAGCAGAAATAATAACAACTTTTGACTGACCCGTCAAAAATTTTTCAGTGGCCTTCAGGTTGAGAAAACCTGGAGTAAACGATAAAAGCCAAGTTGTGCGGCTTTCCAAGGCTACAAGCCAACAGGGAAGAAAACTTGACGAAATATGCCGGGTCCATATACGAGTGTACATATGTAAAGAAAGCAGAAAAAATAGTAATAATCATAAAGGTGGCGACAAGCAGAAAAAGCTAGACTCATAATCGACAATGAAAAACAAGATCCATTTCAGTTCGTGAAAGTTCGGTAGCGATTTTCAAGGTGCTTTGTTATTCCTTGAAGCACGAAACATGGTCTTCTTTCATTTTAAATTCTTGCTAGTTAATTTGAGGAGTGGAAAGTGTGGCATTTTTATTGCCCGGGCCGGGCGGCACTTAGCTTCAATACGCCATTCAATATGTTGCAGATACCCGCTGAACCGAAACGTGCGAAACAGCGGAAACGCCGTCCTGGTAGTGACGCATAGTGGTTACACGCCCGACCGCAGTACATTTTCCGAAACTTCAACAACAAATTTGTTCAACAGGTTCGACGCGCTCATTTGAACGATCTCGAAAACGTTGTTCCCTTTTTACTGATCGGCTTGATTTATCTGCTGACTGGACCTGACCCTGCTTCAGCAATCTTACGTTTTAAGGTTAGTAATACATCATTGCAGCAACCGCAACAACGAACGTTTCCATCGTGGGATTTAGAAATGACAAATGTTCCGTTCTAGTGTTACAGTAGTTTGTCGAAGAATTTCCCAACACATTTCCTTACCATTCATTTGCACGCTTTGAAGAATCTGTTTGGTACTTTGGTACAACTCAGAAAAACAAGTTAATGTTAAGACGTCAAGACAATTTTATCTCTACAACGTGAGAGAGCAATATTTAAAACGAATTTAGAGAAAAACACTTTTTTCAAGGAGCAAGTTAGGTTATGCGAAAAATGTCTTTCTTTATCTGTGCGATCGTTTCACCTACATCCAACTCATTAAACCAATTTGCTGAATTGGTTGCTAGACGTATAGTTCACGATTTTCGGTTCCAAGTGCGTTTTGGAAAATTTCAAAATAAATAGTCTTTACTGTAAGGTTTACATGGCTGCTACACTTTACTTCTGATTTCACATCCTTCAACTTTTGGGCTGGTTTTAATCTTTGATGTTTTGCACTGGTTGCAGAAATTTTCTACAAAATAAGTTATATTCATTGTCCAAAACAAAAGCATGTTTACAACTGGACGACCGTCATCAGAACTTCTGAGATTTGTCATAAGCAAATCAAAGTTTAACAGAGAACCGAAAAACAATAAACAGAAGTGCTTCAGCTATTTTTCAAAAAAGAATGGCTAGTACTTTTTGAAAGAAACCTACAGAAACTGAGACGAAGCTAAGTGACGATTGTTTGTCAGGTAAAAAATCAACTTTCATCATTGAATTATTATTAAACCGATGTGAAAATAACAAGACCGTTAAAACTTGTTGCAGATTTTCTTTTGGGCAAGAATCATTCATACGGTTGTGTACCTCGCAAAAATCCCACAACCAGCAAGAGCTCTTTCATTCATTGTGGGATACGCTATCAGCCTTGAAATGGTTTTTCGTGCTTTTTCGTCACTTCGCTAATAAGTAGCGCGAAAGTGCCTTATTGACTTTTGAGCCGAATTTCAACTATTATTCGGCAAGCGATCGTGCTAGAGTTGACCAAAGCCTCGTAAGAAGCGGATTTTCCTTTACTTTCTTAAAAAAAAGTAAAGTGGCACTTGTTTATTTTTACAGGTCCCAATAAGAGCACTGGGACCTCCTCGTGACGTCATTTTACCCCCTAAAATTCCAACTGCCAATTTACCCAATTTTTTTAATCGAAAAATGAAAAGAACACGAAAATCCGCAAGCGTTGACACTTTGATTAGCTCTCTACCGCGATTGGTCGGCGAGTTGTGGCCGAAACTATTGGAAAGACACTACAGTGGCCATCGCGGTCCTTAAAAAGTTGTAAACCCAGAAATCAGTGAGCTTATGTTTTCGAGTGTTTCACCAGAGACTGCTGCGCACGTAAAGCTAGTTGTGCAAATCTTGCAGTTTTGTTCATTGCTAACAGATCGTTTTTACTACCTATAAAAAAAACTCTAATACAGTCAAGGTTGCATGCAATAAAGAATCAGTGCCAAAGTGATGCCTGCGTAATACTTGTGGTTTAGCAGTTTCGTGATATTTCAGATATGCGGAAAGAAATGAAGTCTCAAGCAAGAAGTGATTTGCTTTGCGGATTTTCGAAGTATATTCAGTGCGTTTCAGGCCCGCAAAAAGGGAGGAAACAAGACAATTGTCCCCCCCGGGGTTTTCAAAAACATTTTGAAAGCACAAAATTTCTTTGTCAGGTAAAAAAGTAGTTGCAATCATTTTGTCCCGTCCGAAAATTTCAGATGGTTGCGGCCCTGGTACGTAAACGTACCAGGGCCGCAACCATCCTATACGCATCTGAGTGTTTCCATCTAAATTAGCACTACCACAAGACAGCATGACATGCAACAAACGTTTTCAGTTGGAAAGCGAGCTCAGTGATGAGTAAAAAAGCTCAGTGAAGAAATAAATCAAGCAAACATTTGTGTTGATCGGAGCATCTGTAGATAATTTAGTGTGCGATTCCTTTGCACACTTCACGCTTCGTCATACAAACCTGAAGACACCCATGGTATTTGGGTTAGCTGATTTGCTGCCTAGTAATTAGTTGGCGAACGTAGTTTATCCCGTATCAACAGAGTAGAAGGCGAGGTGTCGCTATTCTTGGTGATGGCAAATCTGCCACAGTCAACCACGAATGTTTTGCGTTGCATTAGCGGTAAGTAGGACATGCATCGACTACTCGCCGAGCCTGAGGCCGAAACGAAGTAAAATTTATCTTATACATCTTTCCAGTGGCGTACCCAGAAAATTTTCATGGGGTTTGTTTCATTCAGTGGCATGTGGTGGTCATTTGTATTTGGTGTCCGCTGTTTGTGACGTCACAATTCGACGTCATATTCATGTTTCCAAACCAACGTTTTGGCGAAGTTTGTTGACATTAGACATTATATGCATGTTCTTCTACATGCACTCCCCTAAATTTATGTGTCATTGAACTGAATATCAACTATCAGCGCTCCAGGTTAGGATATCGGAGGAAAATAGCCTACACTCAACGCTACGACACAGCAGTTCATAACTGCGAAAATATCAGGCTGCGCGTTAAAACAGGGGAGTAAAACACACTCATCAGTCATCACTGCGTCAGAACAATTTAAAATTGCAAAATGAGGCTGCGCTAATGTCTTGTCCAGCTATGTCCAACTCAGATGGCTTACTGAGCCAAACATTGTGCCACTGTCTTAACCGGGGCCGCACATTGAATAACATATTAATGAGGGCCGCACGTTGATTGACTTACGTTGACCTTAGCAATATAAATTTAGCTTAAGCTAATCTACTGAATGCGTTCGAATCCTAGCTGCAGTGGTAACAGTCGTGATAAAGTGGCAGCGAGGACCACCTGCATCAAAAATGTCAAATTCAAGATCATCACAATAAGGACAGGTTGTCAGTATGTAGGATTCTTTTACTACAGCGAAACCTAAACTGGGCCGCACAAAACTTTGCCTGGGCCGCTGGTTGGACATAGCTGGTCTTGTCGAATACGAGCAGTGGAGCACAGAAATTGTGCGGTTGGACTGTCTGACGCACACCCTGGTTTGCAAGATCGAATCTTGCTAAACTACACAAGAATTGAGAATGCGCATAAAGTACGCAAGAAAACTTTCGATTTTTTGTTATATATAGAAGTCCAGCAAATTTTTAGTTTTTCTTTTTCCCTGCTGAGACATTATCAAATACCTGAATGCTTATATTTTAACAACTGTTGTTTTTGAACTCGTGCAACAGTTTTATCATGCTACAGAAACTGGTGATGTAGCCAATGCGGTCAGCACTTGCGCTGTTCAGCCATTGCAGACAAAATAAAAACAATTGTTTCGGATAAAGTGAACTATCGCGGAACACAATCTTGAACTTGCGTAGTGGACGAAAGGTCTGCAAAAAGTGGTGAGATGGTCTCTGGATGCAGACGATAACCCAGATTCCCACCTAAACCTAATTATTACTTTTTCGCCCATTTACAGTGTTCATTGAAATTTGCATGCAAATTCATTCCGTGGTATTTGCAATAAGTCGACAAATTAACAAGCAAAAAGTATGCTAAAACAATTAATCTCCTTTGCGCGGGTGATAAAGTTTTTGTAAAATATCAAGCTCAAGGGGGGGTTTTAATCCCAACCCCAAAAGGCCTCTTGCGTACGTCCTTGCCTCTTTCAAGCTTCACTGACTTATACAGGAAGACTTGAGACCAGTCAAGTTCTTTTAGAGGGGTTCAGACGGACCGGGGACCCAAATGCTAGACTGGAAAAGAATGTCAGGTCCAGGTCCAGCACTGCTGACAAAAAACGACAGTTTATGTTTTTTCCTTTATCGTCAGTAGGTGATCGACTAACGCTTGGAATCTTTGTCTGTAATCGAGAATACTTCGCTGAAAGATCAGCTGCTTTCTTACCGAATCTTCTGATTTTATCGACACACAGCGGCCGTTAATTCCAGTCCCAGAACCGAAGTCTCTTCTTACGGGAGTAAACATGCCAAGACGAAAAGCCTGCAATTTGCGCAGTCGACTGCTGGGATAGAGAACACAACTCAGTAGGAAAAGTAGATTCCACAAAACAATGCATTTGACAATTTGGTATTTTTGGCAATAATGCAAATGAAAACTTCTTATGTGGCAAAGACGTCACATACAATGAGCATGGTGACCAGTTGCCAGCAATTTTTCTTCAAACAACGAATCTGAGTTTGCTAGGGTGTAAACATGAAGAAAATTGCCTGAATACTTCTTTCGAAAAATGCAAACATATGATCAGTTGGGTAAGCTCTTTATTTTTGAAGTTTTTTGTAATTTGGTGGTCTTGGTGCATTAGATCATATTTGACTTCTCGGGTCGCAAGGTGGGAAGTAACAGGTCATTTCGGTATAGCTCACCCTGTTGCTTGTCGACATCTCACAGCACCAGTTAATAAGCACGCATGATGTTCTGTTTCACCGTTGCGTTGCGAATAATCTCTGCGTACATACAGTACAAGAAAGGAGACCAGATGGTTTGCAGCTCTATTTTGCACCAGTAGTATCATTGTAACGCAGGGATAAGAATTTACCGAAAACCTGTAGCCTTTGTTTAATACACTAGAAAGAACTTTTGTTGTCTGTTACTCTGATTCTGAACCCCTGCAAGCTTACAGAGTTTTCGATCGCTTGCAAACGCACTTTAAGAATACTCTTTTCCTTAGATTTATTCCAAGTGTACAGAAACAGTTTTTGTTAAGGTTTGACCTTGCTGACCGCAAAGATATTTTGAGAGACCTCACTCATTTTGTTTGAGTGCTGAGGTGGTCGAAAAGCAACGTTTTAATGTATTTTGATGGTTGTAATGAAGCGAGTTTGTATTGTATTTTGAGCAGTGCCGGATTAAGGTAGCGCGGGGCCTGTAGCATTTCAAGAGCGCGGGGCCCTAAGTTTAAAAAACATCTCAACACCTGCTAAATCATAAAGGGTGTAGGCAAGGCATCCGTGTTACTATAGCTTTACTCTCTGCATGCTCTCTCCAGTTCGCATCGGGACATGACAGTCTGAGTGTATCGTGCTGACCGTGAGCGCAATCTTATGTCTTTTGTTACGTAACTGTACAAAAAGAATCAAACAAGAATTCTTCGACACAGACAGCGTTCAGTTGGAAACCTTCGCTTACTACTTACGGCAAATTTTGCAAAATGCTGACTTATTAGACTGAAAAAACTTATATATGATGTAATAAACAAATACGATTTATTACAGAAGACCGCGGGACCCCAAAAGCGCGGGGCCCTTAGCAATTGCTACATTTGCTACTATTATTAATCCGGCACTGATTTTGACACACCGTTGGAAAAATTTGAGACACTGTTTCAGTCTCTCAAAACGCCTTAAAAACACTGTACAGAAACGCAAGATGTCCCGACCTGGACCGTGACAATGCATCAGACCTTTAGTTGGTTCTCAATTGGTTGGGTACGTTTTTATGTAGACAAGAGACAGACTCGACCAAGAGTGTTTAACATATATACCGCTAGCAAGTGTAATCGCACGAGGCTGAGGATGATTATAGAATAAATGGCATCACAACGAGTAACAGTGAACTTATCAACATCAGGAACTTATTCTTGACGCATTAGTCAGTTTCTTTGCATGAATGCAATTGGTCTAAACCCGTATTTCTCAAGCACTGGGTCATAATGTAATTCTGTAGTGGGCCATATGAAAATAAATCGCTACTTTAGAATGTGTGTTTGTTTATGCCAGGGGTGGGGAACCTATTTACTATCACGGGCCGCATAAATTGTGGATTATCGCTAGCGGGCCGCAAATAACAATTAATTTTACACTACAATTCTACCTTTATCTTACTACGAGTGATATAGGCATCTTATGACATAGCCTACTATAGATAAGGGACAGGCAGTGACGTAGTCGAGACCGTAACCTCCGAGACCGAGACTTTGCCATAAAAGCCGAGACCGAGACCTGAAATCTCGAGACCGAGACGGAGACTCGAGACCTCACATTTCTCTGATGGTAAGTAAAGCTAACTCTTTGAAAAAGGCTGCAAAAAATATTTGAAATGTTGCCAAATACCAAGATAAAGGAGTTTGCAGTTGCTATGCTTCAATAAATTTGTTTTGACTCAGAAAAATTTGTAAATTGTCTTGTTCGTTGAAAAACACTACTAACCACCCTGTGTAAGGACAGGACGTGATGCCTTGATGAAGCTCCCATGTTCTGGCCTGCTACTCAGTATTGAAGTATGTTATTTGAGAACGTGGAAGAGGCGAATCATTTCTTTTTATTTTAAACAACTCGACGTAGGCGCATAGGCGTACGAGGCGGGGGGTCGGGGGGGCGG
>JGI24158J21664_10002278_pt1 | contig 23064 bp, 18 predicted proteins | sample Ectturendosymbi3_FD_21664 | JGI IMG/M metagenome (IMG submission 21664)
AGGTTTTATTCCACACGTTTCATTCGAAACCGCATTTTTCTCAACTTGAAGTATCTATTGTTACTTTCATTTTGTGCTAGATAATGTAAAAAGTTTTTGTTAAAGGTTTAAAAGCGATGATAGATGTAATATATGCGGCCTCGGTAGCGCTAAACTCTTCAGTGCTGTCCTCCGTAGAAAATCTTTGCCCATCCCTGACTTTGGTAGTTACTTAACTTTCAGACGACGCAGACTTCGGAAAGTTCGCTTTGACCCAAATCACGAGGAATCTTTTGGGTGATTTAATTTTACCAAGAGAATGTTAATTGATGCAAAAGCTCGAACAAGTATCATGGCAAATTTTTTGTTGTATACTGTCATTGATAAACGTCTCTCGTGTATCTGATGTTCCAGCACTATTTGTCTTTTCGATGCTTTTCTCATGCTTAAGAGCAGCAGTACAGCTCATCTTTTGAGCTGACTGTGAACTCATTTAAATTTTTTATTAATCTGGTCTTTTTCGAATCGGAAATTTTCATTTTTGGCATGCTCACTTTACAATCTTGCTCGCTGTACAAGAAATGTTACAGTTTCACAAAAGTTAAACTTTAGACATTCATTGTAATTTACAAAGAAGCGTTAGCAGCTCAGCTTTAAACTTAAGGAACAGTCTACGTCAGTCAATTTAGTAAGAGTCTAAACCAGCTATGTCCAACCCAAATGGCTTACTGAGCCAAAAATTATGTCACTATCTCAACTAGGGCCGCACATTGAATGGCTTAGTTTGATCTTTTAGCAAACTGAGGTTAGGATTCGAACACTTTCCGTATCTTAAACTAACTGCAATAGTAACGACTCCACTTCATAAGTGTGATTTCATGGGTACTTTTAGCACCAAATGGAACAAGGGTAGAAATCAGAAACTGGTAAACAGTTTTGCCTCAAATTGTCAGTGGACATATGGAAATCTCCCAGCACGTGGTACAGACGTGATAAAGTGGCCCCGAAGACCACCTGCATCGAAAATGTCAAATTTAAGATCATTATCAATATAGGCCGCCGATTGGACATAGCTGGTGTAAGCTCTGAGATCGAAAAGTGCCTTTGGCTCTTGAGCTCTCGGCACTCGATGACCTTCTGCAGTGTTCATATTATTCAGTGACCAGATTGTGTGTTGCAAAATAATGCGTTGAGACGACGTAACAATGCTAATTGACATCAAAAAAGCACTTTTTACAAAAAAGGTGCTTCCAATGCTTGGTGCAACTCGGCATGAGAACTGTCACTGCCTCCCTCGTCCACAAATAATTATCCATTTTCAATGTGAAAACTGCAGTTTACAAAGTTGTAGGATTCAATTTTTTGCATTTTCAAGTAAAAATGAAAAGTATTTTATGACCTTAAACAGAAAATATGACTTCAACTGACATTACAATAGACCGTCATCCTTGTTGGTTTGACAATTTTCTGTACCACAAAAATATGACTTTTACTGGCTCCAGGTATCATGTAATGAAGGCTGAATTATATGTGTTTTTGTGCGTGTGATTGGGTGTGGTGTTAGTAGCTTTTTTTTCATAAAAACTAAAACAATTACAGAAATCATTTTTTGATGTTTATTCAAGCAGAGGGTCTGTTCCAGGAGAAGCTTTGAAACCCTGCTCACAGTTGTTTTGTTCCTGACGACAAATTATTACATAGTTTGATGGGGGGGGCATTCGCGTATTGCTCAGTGTGCATCAGTTTGAAGTTTACTGCATCCGAGGATCATTATTCACCCGGGACAGTTACGTTTTACATTCTGTGTTTGTGGCTTCGCAGATTCTCAACGAGGGGGAAGAACCCGAAAACTTCTTCTGGGTTGGAATGGGGGGGAGATTCGAGGATTATGACGAGGACGCTGAGTTCCTTCGTCATGCTCGCCTGTTCCGATGCTCGAACGAGAAAGGATTTTTTTCCGTGTCTGAAAAGTGCGCAGATTTCTGCCAAGATGATCTCGCTGATGACGACATAATGATTCTGGATAATGGGCAGTTTGTACGTCATACTTTGAATTTTATCAAGTTTGGTGATATAACGTAATGCTTGTTGTTGATGCTAAAAGAACGGTGCAGACAAGCGAGGTGTTGAAGCTCTGTCCTGCTCCGATTTGTTGCCGACGAGTGATGGTTGACTTGAAATATTTATTGCAACTGTTCGTTGCTGTGGCTGAAGTGCTTTGGACACGAATGGCAAGTGTTTGCGTCAAGATTAAGGCTTTTACCAACCACTTCGTCTTCAGCTGAAAGTGTAGTGGAAGCATGCGAGGTTTTCACAAGGTTGATGACATTGGACCCAACCCAAAATACCCACCAAAAACACAAAACCCACTCTTTACTTTCCCTTTGAAAACTCTACTTTGACGTAAAAAGCCAAATAAGCAGCACACTTGCACAAGTAACTAAAATTTTCACTCTATCAAAAAAAACGAACAGCAACGAAATTTAAAGGACTTGAAAAAAAGAGAATAATTCGAACCGTTTGAGTAAATTCTACTGGTTATCTTCTTCACTTCTGTGAAATCAGTATATTTTGATCAATTTTTCTTCCTTCTCTGCATCCAAAACTGTTTCTGATGTTGGACCATACCAAACCATATGTTGAAGAACTAGCAGGGTATGCATATAAGCTTGATGTGAAACTGCAGAGGTTGTGTGGGAGTGAGTTCTCTGTTTGCTGTGCGCGTGCTTACCAAGCCGTATATACCACTTCGGAGTGAACTGACCAACAACACTTAGTCAAAACAAAGATGGGGTACATTTTTTTACCCTCAATTTTGAATGCCATAATAGGTATAAGTTATTATATAATTTTGAAAAAGGTAATATTACATGATTCAATAAAAAAATTGGGAATGGGGTTTTTGTGTTTTTCTTTTAAAAAAAAAGCAGCAAAAACCATGCCGCACAAAACCCAAGTGGGTTGTTTTATTTTGAAAAAACTCGGGTTTTTCTAAACCCTGGGTTTTCAAATATATTAAGTCATGCAGTGGTGGTGATCCTGTCTGGTGAGAGAAAAGAAATCTTGACTGGTTTTGTGCGGCACGGAAAATGCGACTGAAATATAAAAAAAGCTTATTTCAGGCACTTTATGTATTTCTCCACACATTATTTCAGGAGCGGTTGATGGACAGCAGGGAACCGCTGACCCGTCTGTAGATTAGTTTGAATCTGGTTTAAGTGGAAAAATGCGCGGTATTATTTGTACTCTTGCTGGTTCATTTAAAGCTCAGAGTGCTCTACGCCTTCTGTGTTGATAGTTAATCATAATTTCAAAAGTACTTTCCTGTTATGGAAATCAGCCACGGCGATAAAGCTGCTCGTGAAAGAGTAATGCGAAGCAAGGATCGGTTTTATGAACCTTTCCTTCTGCACAGCTATTCTGAGTGATCCTGGGGTTTCCTCCATTAAGCTCGCTGCTCAAGTGAAGAGGAAGTTGGCGACGCCGCCGTAGAAACTTTAATGTATAACTGTTTATTTTGTTGCACTACACATGGGAGGATATCGCGCCACCCTCCCTGTCTAACTTCGAAGTGAGATCCGCTGGTCAGTGGCTTCTCTACTAACAGAATGTCGCAGTCAAACTGATAACGATGAAACGAGACATAAACGTTGCCCATCATCGAATGATGAAGGATGTTCGCTGTGTTGTAGCGTGGATTGTTAGCAAGTGAAAGACTCAGCGTAAACTTGTAATCATTGCAAAATACTTGTTTCTTCAGTTAAAACATAACAACCTTATAGTTCGTAACTATATTTGAAACAATTTTTTATATCCCTACTCTTCTGACATAACATCCATCGCCTTGCCGTCCTAATGTTTCCGAGCATAATCACATTAACAATAACTAGTTAAAAATGGGAGGTTGAAGTCTTCCAGCAAATTAATTACCGCTCTCTCTGCCTACCTGCCTCAAGGGTTTCGACTGACTTTTGTGCAATATTCTTAATAATTGTGATATGCCAAGTACAGTTTGCGTGTGGTAAGGACTACCTGTTAATTTCACTCTACATGACAAGCTGTTACAAAATGATAGATTTGTTCTCTAGTGTGAGTTTCTATGAAGTGTTAGTGAAAAGTAAATCTCCCGAGTTTCTTAGAAAGCCTGGATTTGATTTGATGAAAGCGAATTAAAAAATATGTTGACAAGCTGCAATTAATGTTTTTTCTTCAGTATATTAATGATCTTCCTAATGCATCAAATTGTATTTCTTATTTGCTGATGACACAACATTGCTCCAATTTTAAGCACCTTTAATGAACATAAAATATCAATACGTAAAAACTGTCCAGAATGCAACAGCGGTAAGATGTCCCATATAACATTTATAATCAACAAACATTGCAAATCACTTGAAATCGTAATTCTCTTTATAGGGGTGCACAGTTACTGGCCGGTGTCAACAGCTGCTGACTACATTGTAGGGTCGGTTCTACACCGGTTTGCTCTCCTCAAAAAACTTTTTTCGCATGTATTTCTATAAAAGTAGATGGGTTGCCATTGCCCCTTGATATAAGTTTGTTGAAATGTTGTTCTGGTCAGCACTTTACTGAGCATCATCCGCTTTCGTTTGTCTTCAAACATGCGAGTCGCTCATCGTTGCTGCGTTCACGCTGTTGCTTTATTTCTATTCAATCCAGTCTTCCTCGTAAGATGTCATATTTAGGGTTCCCGCGGAGTCAGGAAAGGCTTGGAAAATTTTTGGCATTTTCCTGTCTGGAAAAAAGTTTTAGTCTGTTACTACGGAAAAAGAAAATAATTTTCCAGACTTAATCTTTTGACATACATTTTCATAATTTTTGTTCATGATGAATTTAATTTTACTTATTTCGTGTTAAATATTATAGTGCCTGTATTTGACCTGAGTATGTCATTTGGTAAAGTTTAATCTGGAAAATGTCTTTGAAAAGTCTGGAAATGTGTTCAAAATTGCGTAGGAGCTCTGCATACATGTTTCTGAGTTGTGCGGACCTGAGCTAAGCCTTGCTATGATAAAACCATTCACTTCTTGCTGCAGTCGTCTGGTTGACCTCATTGCTTCCTCTTCCCTAGTCGCCCTGTCTGTCTTATGCTACTTGGTCTGACAGCTCAGTCAAAACCGAACTGCTACACGAGTTCAATAAAATATGTGTTAAGTGTGTATGTTTGCATTATGCATTTTGTTTGTGTCGTAAGTGTGTTGCAAGTGCGTCCAATATGTTGGTTTTGTGTTAAATAAGTTGTTTGTGTGTCAAACGTGTTGCTTTTGTGTGCTGTCCGGTCCGAGCATGCTTTCACACATCTGCACACTCATGCGCAGGTCTTCATGTGGGTCGGGACTCAAACAAGTCAAGTTGAAGTGAAATTAGGACTGAAGACTGCATCGGTTAGTGCTTCACCACATAACTTCTCGATTGTTGTTCAGTTTTGTCTTAAATCTTCGTATAGACGTCATCCAATGTATAGAGCGCTACGTAAATCAACCTAAGGCTAGTTTGTTTATATAGATGTACTTGGAAGATTAAAAGATCAACTTTGTATCTTCGAGTTCATTGCACAGAATAACATTTCCACATGAACTTTTTCAGGTTTACATTCAACACTTGAAAAGCAAAGGAGTCAAGCGAAGTCTTAAATTAGTGCGGAAAGGCAATGAACCGTGGCAGTTCGTCAGATGCTTTCACGCATGGGTGCCTTTCAAAAAATCATAATCTGGTTGTTGTTGTCGTCATGCCGGCTGTGACGTCATCAATCAGCACGAGATTTGTATTCGCGAGTTTGCGAATACCTAACCTTGTTTCTATACGGCTGCTTTTTTAAGTGAAAATATTCAATTCGAAATTTTGCTAAACGCGAATTATTTGCTCGCAATGACCAGTTCTAGGCTTGCGACCACTTTCCTGATCTTTCGCACATTTCGTTCGCACTGGACACACCAGTAAAATGGACAGGATGTCCGTGAGAAGATTTTTATTATTCTTTTATTTCGCATTTGTGTGCCTCGCATCGCTTTCGCCATCTTTCCCGACGTGCAACAATAGTCCGTGAAAGAGCGAAATGTTTGTTTTATTTGTACATCACGATGTTCTGCCATTAATGTTTGTTCAGCATCTCTGCTCCGTATATAGTTCTACACTGGGTAGTAATGGAGTAACAAGCAGACTGCAATTTGTTGTCGATGTTACATAAACACTTACATCGTTGAGTCCGACCACCCGTGATTTCCAGCCTCAACTGTGTCTGCTTCAAAAAAATGTTTTTCGTCAAAAATGCAGTTTCTTTCAGAAAACATGAGAAAACATTGTCTCGGAAACACATGGATGACGTCTTGCTGCTCTCAGTTACTCTAAAAACTTCGTTCAAGTTTTATCCACGTCAGCTTTTGTGCGAGTCGTTACGTAATGGCAAGGGTGCCACTACAGTGACGTCGTTGTGACGTCACATGTTCGTTGTACATAAAAGATCGCATAGTTAGCAATGTTGATGACGACAAACAACTTCCAGCGTCAGGTTGGGCGATAGCGCATTGTGACGTGATCGGCAGGGTTAAAGGTCAACCACATTATCTACGTATGCGATGCTTGGAGGCGACGAACCAGACTTCTGGTCTGTCATGCAAAGTTTTCTTTGAACACTTATCACATTGTTTGTGGCATACTTGCTCGTGTTCATAGGTTTTAGTGAAAAAAATAGAACTTCTGTAAAAACTTAGTTTGATGGTTGTCCAGGACACATTCCTGTCATTGTTATGAATCGAAGCACCTGCCGGAAAACTATGTAGTGTTTCTCCTTGTTGAGTGTTGATACAAGTTCGTGCACTGGAAGCTTTCTGTCCTCTTATTCTTCGCGTTGTCCCTTCACGTCAAGGATATTATTGCGACCCATTAGAGAGAAAGCGCTTGGCGCGTGGCGTTGAAACAAACTGCTGGTTTGCTTTGACCCCTGCTCGTGGCTGTAACATATTCAGAGGAGCATATATTCCGCAGTCTGTTCCATCATCTGCATTTATCGATTATTATTATTATTGTTGTTTACTTCGTTGCTGCGATTTGCGACGAGTCAGTAAACTCAGTTGCTATAAACTCTGTTGTAGTTGTCTTTTCACTAACTTTCGAATAGAGATTTTTTACTACCATTGAATAATTTTTAAGGATTGTCGATCCCTTTTTCGTAATTCAAAGAAGCGAAATTTGAACACAGTGTGGAACTTGAATTGCAATGTTTGCCCGGACTTCCACGGTGGGGCGCCATTCTCGACGCGCTGGAATTTGCCCCCTCAAAGACCAACCTGCTCAGGTGCTCTGAAACTTCAACCCGAGCTGCTTCAGGCCAAACTGGGCAACAATTTTCCCGATATCACCCAGTCTTACTGAAACGTTGCAGGTGTGCAAGCGGGTTTTATCGATGACTCGGCCATTATCCTCGAGCTCAACTGACCCGAAACATGATTCTATTTTATGAAAGAATTTCCCTCCCAAAAATGTGTTGAGGTATGCATAACGGCCGGGGCGGATCCAGGGGGGGGGGGGCGATCGCCCAACCCTAAAATCTACAAAAGTATCTTTATTGACTATAATTTTCTACAGTTCGGAAAACATGTTCGCGGTATTAGGTCATTTTGTCTTCCATTGTTTTGTTACAGCGGTGTTGTGAAATATACTTTAATGTTGCGCATTTTTTGCACCTTCATGGGCAAATTCGCTTTAACCAAATAGCTTGTCGCACTTCAGGTAACCCTGAGTGGTCAAATGTACATTTGTTACACGAAAATTAACCGTGGGCCAAATACCCCCCGCTCCAATAATGTGGAACTTATGCAGATTTCTGCAGGAATACTCGACAGAGCGCATAAAAAATCGTTACTGAAAGAACCAGCTTTATAAGTCAACTAAATCAGTGGCGTAGCTAGCCCAAATTTTTTTGGCAGGAGATCTTTTGACTTAAAGCAAGCAACAAGAATTTCTTTGAGACACAGTCCCGTCGCTACGGGGTGGCTTTGGCGGGCTAAGCCCTTTAAATTGAAATATGAAACACTACAAATCAGTTGAGTTTTGTCAATTTTTAGAACGTCAAACCCTTCTGCCCAAACGTAAAGCCCCGCTGTTGAAGACTTTCTGGCGACGGTTCTGTTGAGACACCGCCTTTCAAAGCAGTGTCTTGCATTGTTTCCCGTTCAAATTTCCGAATAAACCATGTTGTAAATTCGTTTGTTGCAGTTGACTGCATCGCCTTGAACTACTGAGCAAGCACAAGCGAAACATGGCAATTCGGGGCATTAACTAACAGGAAAGCAACCAGCAACAATAGAGATCCATTACTGACTTCACTCTACTACTACTAGGTTGCATTATTATATAGGGATAAATGAACTACGATAAAAATTCGTTTGTGGCGACTGTGACAGTGACTTGTTACTCATGGGCACTATCTAGCGGTGACCATTTATTTACATGTGGCGCCATCTACCGATCGCCCCACATATTCGCTGTTTACGTCAGATTTTATAAAAAAATCAATAGGCAAAATAAGAATTTACAATATAATTTATTCGCAAAGTGCAGTGAGAAACATTTCGTTGGCAGAATTGGTTGCAGTGACGATATGAAATTTCCTTATGCAATATTTTTCTTGATGAAATGTTTTTCAGAAGTTTTCAGTTTCAAAAAATTTGTCAATTAAAATATTCTTTTTTCCAAAACATTTGGTACAGTTATTTATTTAAATATAACAAAAATTTTACATGGCGCAAACGAACCACCACACATGTCCACTTTCCTTAGCTTGAATCGGTGTGCATTTAGATCAGTGGTTCATATTGTGAGTTCGATCCAACCCCAGGGGTTATACGTGAGCCAGTCTCAGGGGTTCTTCGGAAGTTCGATGCATGGTTCAGTTTGTGCTCTAATCACATATGTATCTGCTGTGAAGAAATCATATTTTGTTATGTGGATTACGAAGGGTTAGTGAATGTTCGCCGAAACCTGCGCGACATCCCCTAATGAGGTTACCACTGAATCAGACAAAATGGTTTTCCGCCATTGCCACGATGGCTGTTTGTCTGTAGTCCAGTTTTGACCCATTCTATCCCTATTAAATGGAGTTGGTCGGATTTACCGTTTTCTAATATGATTTTCAGTCCATTTCTCCGTCTTGCTCGGTCAAGGGTGTGTTCCTTCCGCAACCCCATCCCTCTAATCCAGGGATTCTTAACCTGGGGTCCGGGGACCACAGAGGTCCATGAAAGTGTTGGAATAGAGGATCCGAAAACCAAATCCCATCAAGAAAATCTGTCAGGTTTTATCCACTCATTTGCGCCATTATTCAGCTTAATCGCACCACAGCTATAGTCTGACGTGCACCCGAAGGTCTAACTGGGTGAAAACGAAGCGTACCGCAGCTGTTTTGGGTGCAGTGAAAGGGTTCCTCGGCTCAAAAAAGGTTGAGAACCACTGCTCTAATCTCTTTTACTTGCCTCCTCCATGTGTTCTGTGATCGTCCGCGTTTTCTCTAACCCTCCACCTTGAAACTCGGCGCCTTTCTTAGGGCATCATCCTCTTCTCTCCTCGAAACATGTCCGTACCATCGCACCCTACTTGCTCTTGCCGGATTTTCCACAGTTTCTCTTAATCCCAGCATGTTCATCAATCCAGCAATGTTTTTTATGTCCATCAGTTTCGCGCCATACATTGTTCTTACCATAGTTCTCTCTCCCTCGGTTCGCTTCGTAAATAGACACCTTGTGCTCCTTCATTTTTGCAACACACGCTTTTAACCAGTAGTCATGCAATTTATTTCTCCGTTTTTATGACTTTGTCTTCCTAATGTCGCATACGCATAGTTATCATAATTTGAAACAGAAGACATTGAGATGATTTGAGCCTCTAGTTCTGTATCGGCTAAATGTAGGGAAAAAATTGAAATGCTGGCAAAAATAAAGTAAAACATGGTAATCAATCAATTCGTTTTATATTTTATTCCATTTAGTTACTTATTGTCAGACCAAGCAGTAGTCATGGGGCAGTGCCGGCCTTAGCAAGAGCGGAACCCGATTGGAAGCACTTTTGTGGGGCCCATTCAGTGGCTTGTGCAGAAACTTTTTAATGCCAATCTAGGGATGTCTGGAGGCATGCCTCCCAATTTCACCTCTCCAGCAGAGACTTTCCACATCCGTTCCATAGACATCTCCGTCACAACCAATAAATCCATGAGTTCTTACGCTAAATACCTCCTCCCTGGCCAGGTACTATTGAGGCGCTTCGCTTCGCATAGAAGCAATCGGCCAAAGGAAGCTCCCGATGGCTTTTCACCAACGGGGTATTTATATCTCTCAACTAGCACGTTCAGGAGCCGCGCGCATCCTAGCGCGCTCTCACTCTGCGTTTCACATGTAGCAGCCGCGTTGCTACATCACCTACCGCGGGTACGGCAGGTCAAATTGGCCATGCTTTAAATGAAATTAACACAACATGCTTGATACGAGCAGCCGGCAAAGATATCACAACTTAGCTACAGGTACAAAACATCAACAAATGAAAAAGCGTTACAGCAAGACCCTATGGATTTTGAAACTTGATATTTTCCAATTCACTTCTTAACAGAAAAATGTTTGTCTCTTAGTTTCGAGATGGTAAAATGAAATTTCACCACTGTTGGCCACCACCTGGAAAAACCCACTATTGCCCCCCCAGGAAAAAATCTTTCCGACGCCCATGCTCTTTTGTGTGTAGATCAGGGCTTATCAAATTGTTTTGCACATGTCACACTATCCATCAAACGCATCATTTCGCGACATCTCATCTATGCTGGTGTAATAATGCAGTTGTACAAATAAGACAATGGTTTTCAATTGACCCAATCATTTTGAAGCCGGAGGCATACGTTGTTGGATGTTGGAGCCAGATCTGGAGCCAAAAACTTTAGACGTCTGGAGTCAGAGCCTGAAATTTGAGTTCCNGCTCCGCAGGCCTGCTTTAGGCTGTTCCAGCCAACGATACGGAAAATGCGTTTGCTAAGATAAATTTTTTTTTTATGCTTTAACATTAGCAAAGTTCCTCAGATTTTTGTCCAAGTTTTAAGCCTCTGCGAATTTCGGATCAATGTCCATAATCGTCAAAGTATTTAGGTTCTCTTGTTGGATTGATGATCTCACATAAATTTTAATTACTTTTAGTTAGAAAACCCCTTTATCCGGATGCCACGGTCACAGGGATGGTCAAGTAAATCCTGAAGGCAATAAACAAACTAGGGAAGCTGCCTTATCAGATCTCTACGAAGGAGAATGAATAACGCTATTAAAAGACCGACCAAACAACACACATTTTAAATTACGAACTAAGCTCAACCTTCAGAAGACAAGTGGCAGTAACTATTGAAACAGCAACAAGTATCGAACCGTATCTTGCAGCAGCTACAGAGAACTTGACTTCCAAATACGAAACGCTTGCAATTGAAACAGGAAACAGCTTCAAAACTTTAACGATCTCTGCCTTAACTAGCTGCTGTTGAAAAACTAGTCCACACATTATCGAAAACAATGACCATTTTTTAACCGTTCTGATGAAAGCGGAGGTTAAAACCGCGCAGTTCACTTTGATTTTCGTTGCAACGCATCCCACGCTTAAAAATACTGATCCCCGCACCGGTACTGCTGTGCATGAGCAGCTTCAATAGAAAGTGTGCGTAGGTGGGAAGGCGTAGCGCGGGGTCCCTTTTGGCAAAGGGCCCGATTGGAAGCAATCGGCTAAGGGCCGCCCCTGCCATGGGGGGATAATTCGGGGAGTGCTCCCCAAATTTTGCTATGTCCAGTCCAGAAAATTTTGTTTTACAAAAACAAGGTTTTTCTCCCCGAAAGATGTATTTTGTTCCCCCGAACTTCAAAACCTGGCTACAGGCCTGTTTAGTGTGGTGAGGAATGGCCGACAATAGGTATGCTTCAGACCATGCGATGTAAAGTCAATTGTCGCAAAATAGACAATTCTGATTTTTCACGAAAACTCATACTTCAACACGAAACGTATGAATTGCAAACGAAAAACTTTGTCAAGAACCAGACATTTGTTCGTTAATTATTTTTAATGACGTAACAAGAATTAAACTTCTGACGAACAAACAAAAATACAGGGCTGCAAGTTTATGTGATGCTGAACGAATAATATAATTAAATCATTAAATGCACTCAGCACCGTCATAAGAAAGCCACGAACATAAAGTGGCAGCAACAACATTTCATCGACCCTGGATGCGAAAAGCCACCAACTGCATTTGCACGTGTTTCGCCGCATGACTGACTTCATTTCATTCGCATCAGTGACACGACTGTTTATTGCAGCTTCATCAACATTAAAAGCGAGAAAGCATGATTTCTAACCCTAAATAACAAAACTATGGTTAAGTGGAAGCGGCAATGTTACATGCAGCCAAGCATTAACGATCTTCAGCAAAACATAAACACGTCCAGCAAAGGGTTATGTTATGTAGAGTTGCTTTGAGGGCAACCGCAATTACTTCAAACCTAACTTTAGTTGGGCCACAGATGCAGCCATGTTTAAGGATGGCCAAGAAACTCATGCTGGAGACTTCAAGCTTTTAGAGTGTTGATGAGCATTGGGCAACACTGCGTAGCATAGCAGCGACATCACACCTCACTGTATCTTGTGCGTCGCATCGAACACAGGTCAACAAACTTCTTGAATCAAAACAGACTTCGACCGGTCAATTAAAGCACAGTAGTGCGTGTGACGGTTGGCCATCAGGACGCGATTGCAATTAACAGTAAACTCGCCCTGTGATCATTTCAGAGAACGACTGAACAGCAGAGTAGTTATTTCAATTCTTGAAACCAAATCACAACAATTATAAGTGTCCAATGCCGCCCTGGGTGACTTTCCTATCCACAATGTACCCGTGGAGGGGGTCGGCACAAATGGACGAAGATTGCAACTAAACGAATCGAGCAGGAAAGGAGAGATTGCATAGCTGGTCTGCCGCCGCAGCAACTTGTTGCGTCACAGTTTGCTTTTGTCATCCAATGTCGTCAGATCCACCACCACCTTGCCAACGTTCTTTTTGGAATAAAGATAATCGACCGCGTCAACGACTGCTTCCATACCTACAAACCCCCCTCGCGGTGACCTTTGACCCTGGTCGACGGCGCAGGTCAACTTTCCCTGCTCGTAAAGATGAGCGATTTCACCAAACGCGTTGCTCCACTGATCGGCAAAATGGAATAAAAAGAAACCACGAACACTGGCGCTTTTCATCAGTAACTTGATGGGTAAAGATGCGGCCGACCTGCAAAAAAGCGCAACGTGAGTTCAGTGCCACCCATACACTGCAGAGCGTGCGAGGACGCTTATGGCGAGGCAGAAAAAATCAACAGAAAAACGAAGTGGATAGCTGCACCAAAACATTTCATTTTTAGGGGGGCCTTGCGCAAGCCAGTTCAGGACAGGTGTTGGATTTTACCATAATTGCATGTGAATGTGATCAATTACATTTTATGGCAATTGTAACTGAGAATTTCAAAATTCACTTTAGTATAGCTGTTGTTGAGTTCGAAGTAATTAGCCCATAGAAAATATCACTGGCAAAAAGCAGTTTAGCGGAACGCCATAGAAACTTTGGTGATTCTTGCAAACCAACACAACTGTAGCTGTTCAGAAGGGCAGTTCTTGCAAGGTCAAAACAAATGGCAAACGATTGTGTATAACTAACATGTTGTTGTTTATGGATGTTGGGTCTGTTGTTTGATGGCCTTTTTCCTCAATGCTAAGCAATTGAAATACTGTGAGTGTAAGAACAAGCACAGGCAGGAAGAGGGCAGGGCAACAGGATCCGCCATATGTACGGGGGGGGAGTGACAAAACGAACAAACGTCAACAAACGTTGCTGCGTTCAAAACAATGGACGTTTAACGAACTTCAAAATGTATGTGAAGGCTACATACGCTGCATGCCATATTAAAAAATAAAATACACCGTTATTTTGAAGAAATTCACAAGATTCGAAAATAAAGTACGTGCTTTAAAAGCAAAAACACCGGAGTTTGACCAAAAGCACAACAAAGAAGTTTAAGCATATCCCAGTAGTGTATTCGAAGTTGTAAAACGCAATGGAGGTTGAAATGAATGCACGTAATTTCGTGTGGAATCAGTCACAAGTGCCGTTAAATGTAGTTTAATTGAAGTATATGTAACTTACCACCAAAATAAAAATGGTAATTGCAAAAACAGGTCCGAAAGCTATAAAAATCCAATCTTGAGCCGACACCAATCTCTGCACATGGCGCAGCTGTGATAGGAGTTCGACTACAAGTGATATTTTTCAAACAATATGGAAAAGGCGCGATTAACAAATATTGGACGACCAGACTCGACGTAATTTTGAAACTGATTACCAATGACTTTGATGCATTGAGTCTCTGACCGAATTTTCAAACAATGACTCCTCCCTAATCACTGAGGTGCTTGAAACCAAAAAATTCTTGAACAACAGTCAAACAACACTCGGTAAATAAACAACGTCGTGTTTTCTAACCCCACCTGGATGACTTCGTGCTCCCAACACCCATTGGTTCAAGGTAACCTGAGATGTAACCAATCACGATCAGGCGTCCTTTCTCTGCCAAGCGATTGACGCATATTTCGTACGTGTCTCCTCCCACTGACTCGTAAACGACATCCACACCACCAGGATACTCCCGCTTCAGCTCCGAATTCAAATCCTCAACATCAATTTAACCCAGGGGTAAATAGCGTGTATTCGCAATTCCTAGCCAATCAACGAAAACAGACACTCACTAGTTTTTGCATAGATAGAGTTCGATGTATACTTTACCAATCAATATCACTGTTTCTCGACCTATTTATCCAACAACCAGCTTTCATTTTGATAAAAATCATAGGACCATCATGATTTACTTGTTGTGGTGGAAGTACAGTGGTACTAGTTACAGTCGTGAGGCAGAAGGTCTACGAGAGAGGATGATCGCTTTGAGAAGAGGGGGTCAATCTAACTCCAGCGAAACTTGGCGCAAAAGTGCACGCCAGACCATTTTGTTTCCCACTCGGTGATAAAAGTTGTCGCACATCTAGTATTACGACATCCCTGAAACAAAGGAAGAGTCGAACAATACTTCGAGTTCCTGAGTTCTGTTCATCGTATAGGATGTGTTTGGCAGACGACTTTCAGAAAGACAGTGAACTTGACCAAATCAGCACAAGCGCCGGGGAGAAGCCTGGCGAAGAATCGCACGCCAGTCTGACGATCATCGACGCGTGCTTTCCAAGTCCGATGACGAGATTCCGAGTTGCTGCCAATTTCTCACGGCCACATCTCTGAAAGGAAGGGTCGGCCAATACTTCGAGATCCTGTTCACCGTAGAATGATATCAGCCCTGGACGTAAAGTGCACGTCAACTGATGACGTGTCAATGCACGTCCATTGATGACGTGTCAATTCACGTCAACAGGTGTATTACAACAGTTTGTTTTGTTGCTGTTGACCAGAGAAAAAGCCTCACAGGCAGCAAAACGGTCCATCGGCGATTAAAGCCCGTTTCGTTCTTTGAAAACGAAAGCAGCATCTTCTGCAAACAGCACTTCACGTCCAATGATGAAACGAATTTTTGGTTTGTCACTTGTGCAGGCGTGTAGAAAACTCCATTAGTGATGACATTTTGTCAAAGCAAAGCTGTGTTCTGCCCCTAACCCTGTTTGGATTCTTCTCTGCTGATCTCCATCATGCATTCCATGATGATGACCAAAATGTCATCACTAATGAAGTTATCTGCAGGCCTGCACAAGTGACAAACAAAAATTCGGTTTATCATTGTACATGAAGTGCTGCTTGTAGCCAATGCCGCTTTCGTGGAGAGGACAGAGAAACTCCAAATGAGATAAGTGCTTCCATGACGTCATGCAACGGCCTCGCCAGACTAAGAAGTCTACCTTCGTAGAACGATGTATAGCCTTTCTCTGCTGACCACACCAAATGCTATATTCAAGTCAAAAACGATGTGCAGCTGGAAGCCTTTATTTACAGCGCTACTGGGTTTGTGACGTCTGTTGCTGTGGAAACCACGCTGCGATTCAGAGCAGAGTCTCTCCGCAAAGGTTTGGATGCGAGATAGCACGGCCCTGGAAAAGACCTTCCCATTCCCAATAACATTCTTAAGTGAAACTCCTCTGCAGTTGTTGCAGACTCCTTTTTCACCTTTGTGTTTCTACAGAATCGCAAACTTGGTCTCCCTCATTGTTTTCGGAAAACAACCTTCATTCCAGCACATGCAAAGAATGTTGTAAAGTACTGGAACAGGGGAATCACCGCAGCTGAGCAGTTTGGCTGCAATACCATCAACGCCTGGTGGTTTGTCAGGCGGAGGAGGATTGGTAGCAGCGCGAAATCCCTCAGTTGTTGGAAGGTCGTTCGGGTCTTGTGAAAGTTTTAAGCAATAGATCCTGGCAATTGCTTCAACACTGATACAAAAATAAGCTAATCGTTAATTGAATCATCAGCAGCAAGGGTTAAATCGGCTCGTTAGACAGAAAAATATAAAACTCACTGCTCAGTTCTATGCGACCGTCTTTGTCTGATGGACCTCCCTCGGTGGGGTCATTTGGGATAAGCTCTTTCTCGAGAGAAAGTTTAAATATATTTTATGTAATTCCGATTTCGTAGAACTCAGATGCAGATGGAAACTGATGAAAGCAGCTTACATTATATAGTTTACATTATATACTGAACTTACATTATATTGAGCACTCCTCACGCAACCACGCACATGCCAATCCACACTGCGTGAGCCACTTGAAGAACTGCGCACGTAGTCGGTTATGGGTGGGAACGCGGATGACCGTTTACAGTGTGACCAGGCCCGTGACCAGCTTGGAGCACCAGGAGGGGCGGAGAGTTTTCTGAGAGGGGCCCAAATTTTTGAACTGTGTCCAATAGTTTTAGACTATGGGGGCGAAAATTTTTCTAGGGTGGGCTTCGCCCCCCTGGTTACGGGCCTGAGTGTGATACCAAAAAAGACAATCGTCAATTCCAGCAAGGATGCATCAAGCGCACATTGCGTGTAACCCCCCACTAACCATGACGTCTAATAACTCTTTAAACTCAAACCAGCCACTGAGACACTCTGCTGGACTGCACTCATGCCTCGGGATATCAACAACTGCGAACTGCCGGGAGAAGGTTGCAACCAGGGCTTCACGAAATTAAAGCCCTTTCCCAATCAATCGTTTGCAAAAATTAAGTTTTGAGTTGCAGAAGTTTAAACACACGAAAAGCTACCAAACCTGCACAGGAAGTATCCAATCTTTACGTAGCTTCAAGGTCAGGCAGAGCTAGCTCAGTTGTTCCGCGGACTTAAGGCTGTTATCTGGCTGGGTTTAATATTGTTAAGGTAAGCATTGCTTCGCATACACACACATTAAATACCTGCTTGCTGACGTTTATTGGATGATCGCAACCGATGGAGCGCAAGAAGTTGACCTTCTCATCGGTTGAACACGTGCCGATCACGTGACATCCGGCTAGTTTGGCGAGTTGAACGGCAAACTGACCGGTGCCGCCTGCCGCCGCTGTGACCACGACCTGGGGAAACAAAGGCTACTTCAGGAACTGACCAACAACCATCCGCGTCACAAGCAAAAAAACGGCTAGAGCAGGGTTTCTTTAAGTTTGCCTCAATACCCACAGGGGTTATGGAGATTGGATCTTGGGGGTATTCAACAGCGTTGAGAAGCAAAACCCAAATCCGGACTCGAGTCATCATTCTAAGAACTTGGACTTGCTCCCGTCCAGATTGACTCTGACATGATACCCGCTGACTTTGTAGCGACCCTCGATTTGAACCTGAGTTTGACATTTAAAAAAAAGGATATCCTGATTGACGACAATTTGAATTTGAAACGTTAGAACTTTAAGGATCACTGAGATAGATCTTCCATGCAGTAAGCATTAAGCTTGAGAAGGCAGAGAAGGCTTTGACAAAACTTTTAACCGAAATTTTGTAGAAGATATGGTGAAAGCAAAATTGATTTTATTTCTTTTCCAATGGTTTGTTACAGTGATCAAGACAAGCCATTTCAAAATTACTTGGACCATGCGTACTGAATGACCAAAAGCGGATTTCAAAGCGGCACAGACGACAGCTACTGTGGAATTTGAAGCTGAGCCAATTAGCAAATGCTTCGATATAATCGATTTGCTAGACCAGGGAAATTTCGCATTAAAGAAAGGTTTAATGGGTTTAACCCACTTTATGGTTGTTTTAAAAGAAACAGTCTTATTTACATGGGGTTCCTAAGCAATTTTGAATGTAAATTTCCAGACTTTTTCGGATTTTTTCCAAACTTAACTTTTCCGAATGAAATGACATACCCAGGTCGAATTCAGGCACTATAATGGTTCACAGGATGAAAACCACATTTATCAATCTTCATCAAAAACATCAGAATAAAATTAGCAGAATGCATATCAAAAGATCAAGTCTAGAAAATTATTTCCTTTTTCCATACTAACAGAGCAAAAAATTTTTTCCAGGCTGGAAGGTGAACAGCTCTTTTTCTATACTTTTCAAAACTCCGTAGAAACCCTGTTTACAGGCACTTCATTTTGAATATATGACACTTTTCACATAAAACTCGGTCGCTGAAAAAAGCTTCTAAAGTTTGCTATATTGCAATTTCTATGCATTGCAACAAACTGTAATCCAATTTCGAAGATGTTTCAGCGTCGCCAAGACAACCTCATTTACAAGCATGTTGGGTATAACAAAATGTTAGGTACCCGGTATGGACCTGTAGGGACCCGATTTCTCTGATTTTAGGGACCCGATTTTCAATTCTAGGGATCCGATATCGGGTCCCTAAAACACCTTAAAAAACCCTGACTAAACCCAAATGACCTGCAAAGCATCCTTCTGCCACCTATTCTTTCAAAATTCCGAAAATTCTTATTTTTAAAAAGAGCATACATGCTAAGCGCCTGGATTTCACTGTCGGAGGGAATAAATTTTATAACTGCAAAAAATGTACATCAGCATATAATGGTGCCCCAGAACTAAAGCAATGAACCAATAAAACATACAAAAAGTAATTAAAACCGTTTCCCACAATTACTGGGTTACTGTCGTATGCAACTATGCACTTCTCAAATACTGGTCTTGGACTGCGTATGACTATTGCCATTAAAGTCCTGCGCTGGGTTAACAAGCGCGGGTTGTGGGTACCCGTATTTGCGGGGCGGGAATCCCCCGAGTTTTGCGTGTGGGCGCTAGATAGAAAATTCCATGTGCGTGTAACTGCACATTGACTCAATGCATGAGAAAGCGTAACTGCACATTGACTCAATGCATGAGAAAGTGGCATGAGTAATAATTTCAACACTACAGAGAGCTTGTGGTGCAAGGGTGCGGCAACATTCTCCAGTGGTGACGAGACCATAGATTGGAATTTCCAGCTCTCGGTGATCTTGGAAGAAATACATTGTGTGGACGGGAACTAGTGCTGCTAGCGAAAGAGTGTTTAGTATGGCTGGGCATGTCTTGAACAGCAGAAGAGCAAATTTTTAAAGAGTTCGTCAGTGAACGACATACTCTTTGTGGCAGTGCTCTTAAAGCTGAGGAAGATGCGCTCAAGGTTGACTAAAAAGTTTCACAGTGTTTATTGAAAAGCTTCTGCTCGCTTTGAAATGAACCACTGAATAAATAAACAAGCGATGTAACACGTTGCCTTGCGTTTTTAATGGTTTTCAGACTCACAGGGACAGGTGGGGGTTGGGATGGTGCGGATGCAGCAGATTTCTCAGATTCGTGCGGGGCGGGCGCGGACAAACAATTTAAATTCGCGCAGGACTCTAATTTCCATCACATAGGGAGAAAAAAGCTGAAAATGCATCACGGCCCATTACTGGCATTCTTCGGCCATGGACCGAATTTTTTTTAAATGAAAAAAAAATTACGTCACTTCGGTCACAATGTCCGAAAAGGTAGACAGGTGGTGGTGGATACTGTTGCGGCAAGTTTTAATGAGACAAATGACCGAAATGTTACAGTGAAAAAAAAGACTGGAAACATCCACAGCGGTTATGAAAGTATCCCAAAACTTGTGAGTTCCAACGTTTTTCTTCAGTGCTAGTTTATTCGACGCTCTGCCCAGAAAACCACTATCTGGCGCAAATGGATACAGCAACGAAATCGAGGAAGGCTACGAAACGGGTTTTATGTAAATTCCTGGCAAGTTCATGATTGGAAAAGTTACGTACGCCTTTATCAGCAGAACAGTGCCACAACCTGAGTACAAGACACACTGGTCATGTTGGAGAATAACGCACCTTGTCGCCAGGTTTAAGGAATCCACATTCTTTCAGAGCCAATCGCGCTGTCATGCCGCTGACAAGACACGGGAGGTAGCCGGGGTCCAGCGCTTTGACAGGAAACGCTCGACGACTGGAGATGGCCTGATACTCAGCGAATGCACCGTTTGTCATGTGTGCCACGTAATTGCCAGTCATGCCATCAGGAACATCTTCCCCAACCTTGATTACTTCGCCAACTGCTTCAAACCCTGCATCGAAAGGTGGTTTCACGCCAGGCATGTACTTTCCAGCAGTGAAGTTCACGTCCGACGCGTTGATGCCAACGTAACGATTGCGTACCAAGATTTGACCTCGCTTGACCTTGGGTAGAGGCACTGTCTGTAATTCGATGGCTTCACGAAAATTAGAAGAAAGAGTTCGAACAACAAGCTTCTTCATTGAGGACGGCAGGACGGCGGCCATGGCAAAGAAGCAACACAACAGGCAAAACTTAGTGAACTTTACCAAATATGACGTAACTGCACGCTTTCCTGAAAAAGTTCAGACAGGATTAGCGGAAAATATGACAGCGAATGCTTCCATCTGGGAGCAATCACAACAGGGGGCATTTCCTCAAACTGTGTCGCGATACAGAAAACGAAGGCGCCAGCCACATCTTCACAGGTTATTAGACACTTATTCAGTGTTGTAACAGGCGGGGGTGCAGGTGCACCCCCAAAAGTTTCGATTGTCGAAACTACGGACAAAATCCCTGACAATCCGGGCAAAAATGGCGCCCAACGTTTTTTGACTTCAAAAAATGTGGCCAACGTTTGCAAAAAAACACATGTAGACCTTTTTGAGGATATAATTTGTAGGCAAAAGTCATACAAAACCTTTTTCGGGCAAGTTTGGGAGAATTCAGGCAAAAATCTTCCGCAGCCCAAAAATTTTCCTGCTCCTATACCTATGCACTTATTATTATACTATATGCATTTCGTACACAATGCATTGACATAACAACTTCTCTAGTATTTGCGTCACACCATCGATCTTCCAACGTATTACTTCCATTCAACCATTACTAACGCCTATTTGCATAATTGTTCCAGGTTTGGTTATCAAGCGATTCCTTTAAAAAGTAAGTGATTTGAAAGTAAGCAATTGATTATCTTGATGATTTTCTACACTTTGTCAAACTAAAAATGTTTCAAGCTGGCAATTAGTGATAGAAGGCACACTTCGAAAAAGCTAATAGTTTCACATGATAAGACAGCACAGTGTAGTTAATGTTGCTGGCTGACTCAGATGGTTCTGTTCAGGACAGATGCTCTTCGATTGAACGAAACATAACACGAAATATAGAAACAATATCACTGTCGCCGGAGAAAGTACAGTGCGTACAAAATTTTTTTGCTGAGCTGACAAGTCCTCATGATAAATTAACACTTGCTGCAGCCCAGAGCGGCAAACGTGATCTTTTCAAACATTGCTACGACTTTCACGAGTCAACCTGTTCGCGACTGACTGCGACAGTTGCATACGTGGTAAATACTCACACAGAAGAGGTTATGTGCACATAGTCTGGCAATAATCACTTCTTTTGCTGTTTACTGAAAAATGACTGCCCGTCTACTTGATCGAGTTTTCTTTTGGATTTAGATGCGAATTTTCTATCATGGCTAGATGCCTTGGAGCACAGCGCATACATCTTCCCAACCGAGGCAGATACTGCGCTGTTTTTCAATTCGTCGCCAGATATCAACCGAGAGCACTCACCCATGACCTCTACGTAAGCATCTACCCGAACCTTCCAATGCTCGACATAATTTATTTGCCGAATGTGAGAGAATAAATGCGTCAGCTCACCAACATAACGCCGCGCAACAACGCGGTATGGAGTACTCAACGACCCCAGTAAAGTTTTGTCAGAAATGGATTTCAACTGCTGGGAGCAGTGATCAGTCAATGTGCCTGAGTTGACAGCAGCTGATGAGTCTAGGAGCAAAGCATTTAGAAATTCCCACAATCCTGCCAACAGCCCCGAAGCTGGCCGCTGTACAAGAAGCCATTGCCTGCATGTTCTCGGTGCCAATGCTTTTTCTCCAGATTCATAGAAAACTTCTATGGCAGCGACCAACCTACGCTCAAGTCTAGGAGGTTTTTTTGAAGGTTTCCTGGGATAATTCATCACACCCAACTCTGCCCGCCAAGGATCCGTTTTCGGCAGCGCCAAGAAAGCACAGAAGTCTTCTATGTCTTCGTTTCGAACAACTTCCTCTTTATTGTCATTTTTCGAACTTTGCTTGTCACAATTAAAAAGCTTTGCAGTGCTTTCGCACGGTCTTATCAATTCTTCCTTCATAACCGCCATCTCTTTCGTGTTTTTAGACAATGAAACGAGAATGCTGTGTTCGTGCACTTGCCTGTACGCCTTGCACACAGACTTGATGGGACAAGCCGAACAGTGGGGTTTGGAAGGAAGGCAAACTGTAGCACCCAATTCCATCATCGCCTGTGAAGAGGATCATGAAATGCATTCAAGCTGCGAAACGAACTAGCACTACGTTTTTGCACCAAGATGCAGAAACTTGGCATTAAAATAGCATCATAACCTAACCGACCACTAGCCATTAATTCCACCAGCACACAATTACCATTAATTGAAACACAACGCAAACAACTGCAGTAGGAAACATGAAAAGAAATTCAGGTGTTTTAAAATTTTTGCGACACGGACTACAGTTTATATTCTTGTTTTTTTT
>JGI24158J21664_10002281_pt1 | contig 23051 bp, 13 predicted proteins | sample Ectturendosymbi3_FD_21664 | JGI IMG/M metagenome (IMG submission 21664)
TTGCTTGCTTCAACTTTTGTGTGTGGAGGTGAATCAGCTTGTGGGGTGACCGAGAGGTTGCGGTTGGAGGGAGGAGCGGCAGGAGCCGCAACGAGGACTTGCCGCGGCTTTAAACAAACACCAGCGTTTGGATAAAAATATCGGAAGGACACGCGAGTGCCGTCTGCGCCACAGCACTGGATGCAAAATTAGTTTGCACGAACAGAGCTTTGCATGCAGTACCAAACTAAAGACTAGAAACGACGATGGACATGGTAAGTTCTGCCTGACACTCAAACGATGCTTTCGCACGAGACACGAGTCTAGCGCGTCAACGCTGTCGCAAAAAATGTTGACAGCAAACGTCAACGAGACACCAAGCGCATCACGCCAGTGTCGGTTAGCGGCCGCACACAGGAACTCAAACGCTGATAAGACAACCGAGGTAAGTGCAGACCTGGCTTCGCGAATCGGATTGCGTTTTGAGCTAGCATGCTTCTATTATCATAGTTTGACTTTCGAAAACCTGAAAAGCGGCGGAAGGTCCAACTATTTCGCGCGAAATTTCAAACTGCAACACTTACCTCGATCAGGGGAGGTTCGGCGGTGGCAGCGACCGGCATTTGCAGGGGTTGCGGCAGCACCATCGGTACGAAAGGGGCTCGGTTTGACGGCACAACAAGCCTCTGACCGTACACAGATGACAAATCGTGACTGGGAATCAACATCAGCGGCTGCTGTGCTACAACAGCCGCTGTGTTGTTAGAGTCTGACGCTGTGGGCGGCATGACTACGGCGTAATGGTAGACAGGAAAGTTTACGTTGCCATCTGTAATACAGCGATTGACGACATTTAAAATTCTGGTCAAGTCCTGTTAATACTTGGAAATAACTTACAAAGAAATGAAGTCAAACATCAGATTATGGCTGCTGTTCTAAAACGAAAGCCAAAATGAAGCTCCGCGCTGCACTGCGCCAACCTTCCATGCAAATGTGAAAAATGCGGGTTGATGACGACAACCCATATCACGCGGAAATGCACTGCTCGCGTAAGATTTCAAAATATTGGGTTGAGAATCGTTTGGCTGCGGCCACACGAATGTCGCGTTGAAACGCAGGAAACCGTGGAGTTAAAGCACGACCAGAAGTTAACAACTTTCGGGGAAAAGTAAAATTCGAAATAATCGATTTTGTTGTTGCTGCTTTTTGTTGACGTGAAATTGTTGCCTTTTTGTGCGCACGTACAATAAAAAATTACTGCTTGTTCAGCCTGACTAGTGGTCTTTAGCTTGTCGGTTAACGAAGTAGATAACACTTACAGAATCAAGACATAGCACGTACATACACACAGAAAGCGAGTGCCTGGGGACGATGTTTCACGTAAATCGCCATTTATAAGAAATTAATTCTCATTTTTTTAATTTTTAAACACGGCGTACAGGTGCAAAACCGAGCTTACAGCGGCAAATCTCACCTTGTCCAGGCAACGGGTACGGTAACACAGAACCTGATGGTCCAGGGTAAAGAACCGGGAAGCGCGGATCGCCAGTTATCACAATTGGCGCCGTCGGAGCAGCAGGTCGGAGCTGCTGTTCCGCATGAGAGAAACTGGGCGCGGCATGCACTTCCACAGTCGGCTTGCTCTCCGGTAATCTGATCGTTGAAGACACTGCAGCTGGCCGCTCCGCATGCGTCTCTTGGTCTAAATCGCAAGCGGGCGGGTATTTATTAATTTAGCTGAGACTGAACTGTCACAGGGTAATGGAAACCAGAGGTGTACAGGAGCCGGGGTGTTGGAGTAGACTCTGGCCGGAGTCAGTTTTTTAATAAGAGGTTAGTTTGTTTATTTTTGATTATGATTATTGCAGATTGTTTTTTACAAAGCAAACCTTCAAATGTGCAAAACTACTTCACAGGAAGTCTTAAAATTTTAATACAACTTGGATGTAAGTCAGGTTAGGTTGGTCAGTTTCATGTGTTTAAAGATGTGGACAATTTCTTGTTCATGGTGATACGTTAAAAATCTTTTGGCCAATGAAAGTTAGCTCACATAAAAAGTTTAGGAAGTGTCTCAACAACCAGCATATCCAGTTTTCTGTTTCAAAGGACAAGAAGTACCGTATCCCGCATCCAGTTTTCTGCCAGATATAAAACTGAGTTGGAGAAATCCGACTACTGTCACCGTAGTCGAGTGGCAAGTGACTAGACAATCGTCAGTTCGAGTGACTCCTTTGTTGTATTTGGTTTTTCTTTTGATGTACTTACACAAGATTGAAAGCAAAAACTTTTAGACCCCTTGTGATGTACATTTCGAAAAGCAGATAAGCGTTTTTGGACTAGGGTTAGGTTTAGCATTTAGGATTAGGTTTTGTGTTAGTGTTTAAGGTTAGGGTTTAGGGTTAGGGTTCAGTGTTAGTGTGAAAGGTTAGGATTTATTAGCGTTTAGTGTTGATGGTTGGGGGTTTGCGGCAAAGGTAAATGGTTGGGGTTTAGGGTAGGCTATAGGGTAAAAAAATTAATAACCACCTTAATCCTTTCTCTGAGAAGCAACTGGCATGTATGCATCGCAGTGATCAGCAGATTCGTTTGATACGGATTTTCAGTCTTTTTAATGCGTAAACCGGATACGGTCATTTAGACACTGCCAAAAGTGTCGATAAGGTAGTGACTACGGATACGCCTGGCCTGACGCAATTCAAATAAAACGGTCAGTTTGTCATTTATACGGCGTGGTTCTCGTGGTGTAGTGGTTAGGCGTTGCGGCTGCTATGCCAATGGACTGGTTTTCGGTTTGACTCTCACCTTGCCGCCTTTACTTTTTTCAGGCTTACGTGTTACCTTTACAGGTTAGGTTAGCATTAGGTTAGGGTTAGGTCAGCCTTCGCTTAGTGTTCATCTTTCACTTTTACTTCGTTTCTACCAAGTCTACTGCACTCTCGTCGTGCGTTACTGTTACGTCACAGGTGGCGTGTGAATAAGTTTTCAAATTTCAAGATCCACAGGCGTATCTATAGCCACTGCCTTTAGATAAATCACTTTGGAGTTTAAGCAGGAGTCGGGGTCTAAAACTTTAAAATGTTTCGGAGTCGGAGTATATTTAGCCGAAGCAGGAGCGGAGTCGGAGACAAAAATTTTAAACTCCGTGCACCTCTGGTGGAAACCACAAAGGCGAAACCGCGATGCAACTGTCTGCTCCAACAGAGCACAAGCAGTTTTGCTCGTGAAGACCGTGCAACTGATTGTAAATAGCAGAGCCCAAAAAACGTTCGCAAAATAGCGAGAGCCTTTCGCCACAAATATGATGTGCACAGTTTTTGGTGGATATCCTGGTTGTCGTACACATACATATGCCTATGGATTTTAATTGTTGCGCAGATACCCCACGGAAGCAAACATACTTTTGCATACAACATCGTTGTAACGATGAAAAACTGAAATTGCACTTTCAGTGCAACAATTCACTCACATACCTTGCGCTTGAACTTGTGCTGCTGCGGTTATTAAGGCGTCGAGGTTTCTTGGGGCAACTTCCGCTAACTTCTGATGTGACCTCCCCTGGGCGACGCGGTCAGGCGAGGGCCAGTGCCGGGCAACTTGCGGAGCTTGAGTCTCAAGCATGTAAGCTGATTGCGGGACTGAAAACGCGTTTTCCTCAGGTGCAGAGGCCAGTGCATGGCAAGCACTTGTGGAAATAGGCGCTTGCACTCTGTTCCACGGACCTTTCGTCCGTTCATCGTCCAGCCTCAGTTTGTTCGGTTTTATAACGGAATTCGGATTCATCGAGAGGTCGGTAGGGTGTGACTGGCGATCAGCGACTACGAAAAACAAATCCAGTAAGGGCCGGTTACATTTCAGGGACAGAAAAAATTTTTCAAGCATTCAAAATCATGTATTTTAAACACTTGCAGTATCAATTGTTTTGTATAGCATCTTCGTGACTTTACCAACAACGGTTCGAAGAATACGCGCAAAAACAGGAAAACGAGTAATCAAGCAGGGACTATAGGCTAGCGGAAGAAAAAGAAATGCATAGCCAGCATTTCAAGATACACATGCTTTCACGAAGCATTTAATGCCCTGGCCGGTACACAGCTGCACCGGCTGAACAAACGCTTTTTTACAAAACCAATTCGTGACGTCTCAGCACATCGCTTTCAGCAAAACGAGCTAACAAAAGAAACAGTTCAATATTTTCTGCAAAACATGCTCATAGACTACCCGTGGTCGTTGGTTGGCTGTCGCTTGAACAGTTGATAACACGGGTTTGTCGTGTTAAACTGATCGCCGATTCAAACTCTCACAACGTAACACCGCTATTATGGTGGAGCGTTATCATTAACTCTGCTCATGTAATGCTGGGCATGGGCGTCCGCAGAAATTTTTCCAAGGGGGGGGGAACGTCCACATTTTGCTTATACCAGCTATGTCCAACCCGCGGCCCGCATGCGGCCCAGTCGAATGTTTTGTGCGGCCTAGTTTAGGTTGTCGCTGTAGTAAAAGTATGCTATATTCTGACAACCTGCCCTAGTTTTGATAATCGTGAAGTTGACATTTTTGATGTAGGTGGTCTTCAGTGCCACTTTAACGCGTCTGTTAATATTGCAGTTAGATAAGAAGGCTTTCAGTACAAATTGGTTGAGCTACATTTAATTTGCCAAGATCAAAGTAAGCCATGGCCCTCATTAATATGTCATAAAATGTGCGGCTCTGATTAAGATAGTGACATAATTTTTGGCTGAGTAAGCCATTTGGGTTGGACATGGCTGGCTTATACTTTCAGGTTGCTGACGATGCAATGCAAATGGACTTTCACAAAACACTTTTCCCGTTTCTACCAGGCCTGTAGCCAGGTTTAAGGTTTGGTGGGCAGAATACATTTTAGGGGGCAAGATTTTTTAAATTATGTGTTTAAAAAAGTTTTAATGGACAAAATACAATTTGGGGACGCACAAAAGTATTTGTGGTGGCACTGTCCCCGAATGCCACCCCATGGCTACGGACCGGCTTTCTACACCACAAAAACGCCCCTTGTCACGGCTGCAGTCACAAAAATGCGATTCTTTGGCAGCAATAGCCAAGTACATTAAGATAGAGTTTACTATCGCCAGATTTTCAAAGCAGGGTAATTTTTTCAAAGAAGCATTGCTCTGCTCTTTAAAGAAACCATAAATTATTGCGTTAATTTATCTAGCAAGACTTGTCAGCGTCACTTCGAAAAAAGAGCTGCAAACACCTGGACTCCAGATTCTGGATTCTCGGCAAGAGCTGCAATCGTGTCTAAGAACTAACTCAGATACCAGAAATAAACCTGAACGGATAAGACGTGTTCCAACAAGCCACATAGTCTTATACTGTGTCAAAAAAGCCTGAATAAGCGTAGTTTGATAAAGCCAGGAGTGGGCGACCCGCGGGCCTAATGCAGTCCACCTCAGCGTTTTCAGTGGTCCGCGGATGCATTCAGGAAAAAATCAATATTGAAATTTCCTCTAACTTACCCCAAAACTTGAACCGAGACTTGCTTCTATTTCCATTGGATTCTTCTGATGATTAGAAGGTAGGTAAGCCCTCCGCTAAATGCGGCCTTCCTTAAATTACCCCCACACCAAATTAATTTCACACCCCTGGATTAACCTAATCACTCTGGCACAATGGTCGCACTCACAGTCTCACATCAACAGTGGATTTTTCAAACTTGTAGAAGCACTGCTACATTTTCCCTCTTGTTTCTTTCACACAGTATAAAACAATGTTGCTAACCGCTATCAGCAGTCACTGTATTGCTGCATCAGTGGTGTAGGAGGCGGGGGTGCACGCACACCCCAAAAATTTCGGTATGTTGAAAATCCGGGCAAAATCCGTGTAAACCTCCTCTGCAAAATTCCTGAAAATCTGGGCAAAAATGGCGTCCAACGTTGGCAAAATCACATGAAGACCTCTTTTTGAAGGTCATCCCAAAAGAAAACCTGCTTGAGAAAATGTTCGCACAAAAAGTGGCCCAAAATTTTTTCGGACAAGTTTGGGGAAATTCTGGCAAAAATCCTTCGCACCCTAAAACATTTGCCTTCTCCTACACCTATGTGCTGCATTACATCACCTTCCTGGATTTCTGCGTTCAACAGTCACATGCAACAAAACCCCCACCACCGTAACTTGAAGTAGGCTAAAAGTTTGTAGATTTGAGGCTGTGCTATTGTTACACAATTAGGACGAACAACTATCCGCTCGCAAGTTTCGCAGCCTGCCTCTGCAGACCAAAAAACGGACGTTAGTGAACTGCAATATCATCATTACATGACACCACAAGAATAAACCTGCCTCTTGTGCAATGAGCGGGTCACATCGGCCATAGGAGTAGGAGCAGGCAAATTTTTGGGGACGCGAAGGATTTTTGTCCGAATTTCCTCAAACTTGGCCGAAAAAATTTTGTACCACTTTTTGTGCGAATTTTTCTCATGAAGACCGTTTTCGGAATAAAATAAAGTTTTCATGTGATTCTGCAGACATTGGGGGCCAATTTTTTAAAAAACAAAGCATGTTGGACGCCATTTTTGCCGTATTTTCAGTAAGTTTGCCCAGATTTTCTGGGGTTTTGCCAAGGTTTTCACAGATTTTGCTCAGATTTCTGCGGATTTGCCGATTTTCAGGAATTTTGCCCGGATTTTCACCACATCAAAACTTTTGAGGGTGCGCTTGCATCCTCGCCTCCCTACACCACTGATATCGGCAAACAAGGTGTCATTGCAAGAAGTAAGTCAATTAATCTGAAAGTGCTCACTACAGGTTTTCAAAAAAATTTTGGTTCTTAGTCCCAATTTCCAGGGGGTGGGCAAATGCACGTTTTGCCTCCCCCCTGCGGACGCCCATGACGCTGGGTATCAATCCCCGAAGTTGTTCTTTTTTGTATTTTTAAGTACCTTCGAAAACGTTAGAAATGTGAACGAATTTCTAACTTTTGTAGACAAATCGAATGGTGTACGGCTTTTTTATCTTCCTGCAAGCCCACAGTAGAAAATACAGGTCTTTTAACAGCCCACGGATGTCTGACCTTATTTTTTCTCAGGGTCAATGACCCCATGTTGGGTAATGTTTTCTGTTGAGGTCCGTTGCTACACTATATTATCTGATGTTTTCTCTGCTTCGGTCTCTTTAGACCCCTGGTTACGCGAAGCCTTGCTGCTACTAATGATGCGCAATATACTGATTGCCTGGCATGGCGCAGAGTGACCTGATAGGAAACGCCGCAATTAGCTCGTTCAGCAGTCGGTCAGGTGAGAGCAGATTTGGTGAAAATACAACTTGGGAAATGCCTGTGGGAATTCGTTTCAGAGCGCAACTCAGTTTAGTGGCAGGTTCGTGTTTTTGATTCAAGATACGAAGCAGAAAATTCTAGAAAATAATATGCTTTTTTCGTTAAAGAAATTCGCGGCAATCTTTTCCATTTTCATACAATTGGCAGTGTGCAGAACTATGGTTTTGATTCTTCTTTCTTAGCACCGTGTGAGCAGAAAGCTATATGAAAGTTAAGGAGATATGGGTGAGCACAGTGAAGTGTCATATGAGGAAGATGATAACAGCGATGAAGATGTGTTTCTGGCAAGTTACGTACGGCGTGACGACTTGATTTCGCGGCAAACAAAACTAGCTGTTGAGTATACTGAGTTTGAAAGTGACAGTGCAATTAGATATTTACGACAGAAAAGCGATTATGAACCAAGCGAAGATAACACAAGAAGTGACAACGACCAGATAATCACTATATGAAAAGCTAAGCGGCTTCCAAGCAACCGCCAACGTAGAACACTGGCAGCGCTAGAACACTGACAACCCATGTGAAGCCGGAGATGTTGAAGACGCCGCCTGCCTGTGGAACATCACCGTCTGCAGCTTCAGATCATGCATCAACCGACGTTCCGGATGTTTCAGCAGAACCGTCCCTCGCCAGCGTCATCACCCTCTCGCAGATCAAACATTAGATAATATTGATGGTGCTCTTGCAGAAACTTCCGCATCCACAAGGCAATCCAATATCAAACACCACGAAATGTATTCCAAGATCCAGCAGCAGCTGCAGCTTCAACGTCAGCACCATGCTTGTCATCTTTGAAGCACCAGTTCATTTTATCCGATTCCTTCTCTGCGGATACTAATCTGGGGCATTTGAAACATCTCCTTGATGACAGCAAAATAAACGAAATCGTTCAACAACAGATGCCTGCTGGAGAGTTCTCCGCGACCGTATCGAGCAGCGTAAGAAAGCAACATGCGAAGAAGAAATGTTAGCAGCACTTGGCATTTTGCTACTCCCTGGTGTCAAAGACCACAATCATGTGGACACGGAGAATGGGAACTGCTGCTTGCAATGCCACGGTCAGTGAGAGATTGTTTGGGCTGTTTACGTTTTGATGACCGTGAAAAAAGAGAAAATCGTGTGAGAAACAACCCATTTGCTGCCGTAGGCAAAATTTGGAAAACTTTCGTCCGTATTTAGCAAACAGCGCTATTTGTCCAGCAGCAAATATCACGATGTGTGAGTAGATACTGGCAATTAGAGGACGATGTGGTCTTCGCATGCACATACCGAACAAACCGGCGAAGTACGACTATGATCTGCTATTCTGAAACCAGTTACGGTACATGCTAAATACCATGACATACACAGAAAAGACGAAACCACAAGACAGTATGGGTTTATGTCATTAAGTTATCAAGGAGTTGTGCAAGCCGTATTTCGACAAAAATCAAAACATAACAGGCGATAATTGGCTCAAATCAATACCACTGGTGAAAGACTAGTATGATAAAAGAAATTCGACATGTGGGCACTATCCGGAAAAATAAGAGAAATTCCAGAGACGGGACGGACAAACCAAAATTTTCAACGTGGTCAGTGTGCGGTTGTCTATGGACTGGAAACACCAACTATGGCAACTCAGTGTTTCTAAAGTCAACAAAAAAGCTGGTTGCCCAGCTTTCATCAATGCACAGTGAAGGTAAAATTCACCCAAGTGGAAAAGCGGACATAATTATACACTACTCCTTTTCCTGCAACAGAATGATTAAGGTATGGCATAAGGTATGGCAGGATTTTATGGGATGTTAAACGCCACGGCAGTTGATGCTTCAATCCTGTACCGCAGTAAACAAGGTCAATTGAAAAAAAAACACAGACACGCCGCATGTTCCAGAGCAGGGGTCGGGAACCTATGGCTCGCGAGTCAGATGTGGCTCTTTTGATGACAGCATCTGGCTCGCTTGACATTTTCTTAACACGATTGTTACGGATGAAACTTTTCTGTAATTTTCCTACAAAGCCTTCAGCAACACCATGCAGCATCCGACATGGGTGTAGGAGCAAGCAAATTTTTGGGGGTGCAAAAGGATTTTTGCCCAAATTTTCCCAAACTTGTCCAAAAATTTTGCCGACCGTTTTTGTGGTGTGACCTCCAGAAAATGGTATTCAATTGTTTTTCTGCAGAACTTGGGCACCATTTTTCGAAGTCAAACAACGCTGGGCGTCATTCTGCCCAGATTTTCAGGGATTTTTCTTATATATTTAGGGATTTTGCCCGGATTTTGAAAAAATGAAAACATTTGGGGGTGCCCTTCACCCCCGCCTCCAGCACCACGGTCGTATTAACAGAAGTCGTATTAACAGTAAGAATCATGTCATTAAAGAGAAAATTCAGACATTTACCACTGTTTCAAATTGTTGATTTTGCTTAAAAATGCACACGTTAGTTAAGTAAGTTACTGTAGTTGCATTAAGTGTTGAAAAATATTATATGGCTCTCACGGAAATACAATTAAAAATATGTAGGTTTCATGGCTCCTTTAGCCAAAAAGGGTTCCCGACCCCTGTTCTAGAGAAAACTTTCATTCAAGGTGATACAGCAATGGCCAGAAAAAAGGTTTGCCCAGTCATCGATGACCACAATGGCCAGACAAGCTTTCCTGATCTCGTCATCAGTTCAAGGCTGTCGGTGGCAGTGCAAGAACGAAAAAGAACAAGGTGCAGGATTTGCCCTTGCCCTCGTGACAGTGACAAGACCAAAACTGCAGCATTTGCCACCGACCTGTAAGGATCACGTCATATAGTTACACATAGATGTATCGACTGTCATGATTGAGGTAAGTTAAATATTTTGTTCCATTGTATTGCGTTCCTGCTGGTTTTTTTTTTCAAGTTTACATGTATATTGTTTATTTTTTTAGAATGCGTAAAACTTTTCAAGCTTTGTTGTGACCTCGTGGCAGTAGTAGACATGCTTCATTATTTTTTTCTTACACTGCACACCAAAGCTTGTTTCTAGGAAACGTCGTGCGAAAATACCTGTCTAGTACCAATTAAATTTGATTTAAGCGCAACACGGTTTGTTGCAGATACGACATCGGAAAGTCGATTTCCTGCAGTGGACACCTACGTCCTGCCTTGATATGAAGAACAGGATGATAAACGTTCGTCACCTCTATTTTCGTTCAAATAATACTTCCAGCCGTATGGGGGTATTGCATATGAAATTAATGTAGAAACGGTGTTTCGCCGATCACATGCGGTTTTTGTGAAAATAAGTTGTTGCAGGTTCAGTTTCGTTTATACTCGCTTTCTGTGCTCCTATTCGGAATGTCGCGAGTGTTCCGCGGCGCCCATTTCCGCTTGCTTACGTTGGCCGTGTTTTCGCAGTGAATGCTGCACTCTGCCATTGACTCACCACCAGTGCTGCCAAATTGTTGCAGGAGAAGTCAAAAATATTCTGACCGGAACTTACGGAGGTCACGTGTCCCAGACAAATGGTAATTTTCAGCATCAAGGCACCACAAGGCTGACGTAGCTGAATCTGATCGCAATTTGCTTTGCAAGGAAACTGATTTTGCGTCAGTGGCGCATCTTGAGTCCAGCAAATTTGTAAGTAACAGCTTACAAGTGAAATGACGAAAAAGACCAAAGCAGGGTCAGAGAAAGTGCGCAGACTACAGTAACAATTCCATGAAGCTACTAACACTAGAGCTAAAAACCAGCTAACTCCAAACGAAAGCGGCTCTGGTTCCATCAAACCCTTGTAACCTCACGCGTCATGCGGAATCAACGTCACCTGAATGAGCAAAAAATCCGACATACCTGTGTGTAACTCTTGATCAGAGTCTCACGTTCAAAACCGCCTCCTTAAGCTCAGAAACAAAGTCTCATCTCGGAATGCCCTGATTATGTACCTTGCGGGTTTGCTCATTTAACGTGTGCAGATGCTCGGCCATCGCCTTGGTTTACGCTTCTGCTGAATACTGCCCCCAAATCTCAGTGGAGTTCCAACTTAAAAAACCTATGCGCAGAAAATCACCGTGCCTATGATCTACTGCTACAGACCTCATCACCTTTATATGGCATCCTGCCCTCCGCTACCCGAAGAACCACAGCATGCCAACGGCTATTTCTCAAAGCTGATGATTACAACCATCTGCTCCATGTGACCTCGCACGTGCTTCTTGCTTCTGACAGACTTCGCTCGAGACGCCCTCTAAGCTCGGTCGTGCAGAACCTCTCGAATCAGGTTTACTCACGCACCTCCAGTTTCAGACGTTCTGTTTCACAAACTCACCACTAAGATGCCACCACCAACGCGCGCCGCGCAAAAGATGGGTCCTAATCAACCGACTGCGGTCTGGGCACGGCTTAATCAATGTTAACAGTCTACAGAATGTCCCGAACACAAAACTATGTGTGCGGAGGTATCATAACCGCCAGCCACATCCTCACTCTCTGTACCGTGCTGGCCCCTACATGCAGCATCACTAACAAAAACCTGATTGAAACCTGAGCAAATCTTCGTGCTACATCTGACGGCAACCACTTGCCTCCTCTTACCGCTTGTATATGAAAGTAAATATGAAAAACAAACTAGCTGCGACAACACATTGCAAGCAATGTGATTTTAACAAGATCGAGCAAGAATGCTTTGTTGGTAGTTGTCTGCCAACAATCAAGTTGACATGTTGGCTTACAATATGCGATTGCAGCTAGCAGCGCTGGTAATGACACCAAGAATGGCTTCGGTTGCTCGCAGGGCCGCGTCTTGGCAGCCAGCAAGAAATGACCAAGTGTGAGTAGCGACTGCAAGTTTGAACTGCTAACGCTCCGCTCAGAACGTCTTCAAACGAACAACCATGATACTATTATTTAAAATGACAGGCTTTAGTTATAGTTTATTGAAACGCTGTCCACACTACGTTCAGGGCCAAGTCGCACCCCGTAACAACAATGCACCAGTGATGTGCTTCAGTGTGAAGTGTCACAAGCAGCAATGATTGTATTTGTTCAACAAAAAAGCATTCGCTGCCAACGCATCAACGCGCGCGAATGCTGTCGGTGCGGTTCCACAAGCGACGTTTTGCTGACTGGCATCGATCACATCAGACAAACGAACAAGCAGCTGAGGACAAACGTCAATGGTGATCTTCTACAGCTTTCGTGGAAGTATATTTTCTGAACGTGTAGGTAAGAGCTGCCTCTCCCTTTATAACTACAGTTTTGCTTACCGTATTTACTCGATTGTTAGACGCCCTTGATTGTAAGCCGCACTTGACAATAGGTCACCTAAGCCTCTGAGATATTTTCGCGTGCTAGCACGTTTCGCGTTTAATTGGCAACCCTGATAATGATGATTCACCACTACAAATGCCTTCTGTTCATCATAATCCCTCCTGTGAGGGATGTGCACATGATGCTGAAGAGAACAGAATGCGAAAAGAGAGTTTGGTCGACTAAGCGTCATCTAAAGACCTTAGAAAAAAAATGTAAGCCACCCTTGATTGTAAGCCGCACGAAATGATGAAAAAAAAGCATTATAAGCCGCGATTTACAATTGAATAAAGACGGCAGCATCCATGTCTGTACAGTCTTAAGCCTGAAGTTGTTGCGGCCACACAAAAATGTCAGTGAACGAAGACACAGTGCGATGTTTTCCAAGTAGTCGATCTCAGACACGGTCAATGGACATCAAAAGTTCCGACTTACCACGACCAGGAACAACGAAAGCGCCGGTGCTGGTTCCCACTGTCGGTGTCGGCCCAGTCACCGACGGCATTGGTCGGCTGATCAGTTTGGGTGGAGAGTCGGTGACGTTGTCCTGGACTTGATACGTTGCACCAGTAAAGTTAGGGCTTCGGCGATTCGCAGGTGAGTGCGACCGCGACGCGGTGCCGGGCGTGGTGGGTGTGGGAGTGTGTCCTGGAATAAAAACGTTTTCCGATTCTGTTCATTGTCCACGCAGCGAGCACACAACCTCGCAGCCGGGTGAGGTTGTGAGATAGGTGGCCGGGTACGGGGGACACAGGTAATCACAATACGATTTCAATCAGGCTAATATTCGCAGCTATTGACGAAAATACCAATCTTCCGACAACATTTCAGCAATATGCACTATTGACACGAAGTAAGAGAGATTTATGCACAGCAGTAATTTCTAACCTATGCTTTCGACGCCAGAATCACTGTCATTCTTTGAACAGTCACTTTTAATCAACTGACCCTGCATGCCTCGACTCTTCTGGGTGGACGCGGGTGCTTGAAAATTGAGTCTTGTCCCAAACGAAGGGTAAATATATTCATGATTTCTGCAACAGGGTAAAACCTGCTCAGTGGAATGATGTACACCGCACTTGCAAGACAAATCACGACTCAACAGCAATGACAGTTGAACTGGGAGGAAAATTCACAACACACCGCACACTTCCTGCGAGCATCTTCAAAGCAAAACGAAGAGGACAGAACGGAACGCGCTTACCTGCACGAAACAGCGTCCGATACCGGTCTTGGCTTCGGCACAACCCACTGCGCCGGTGGTAGTTGAGTGTTTGATGACGCTTCGGTGCCTGGGTGGCCGGCATTGCCAGATACAACCGGCGATGGCTGAGTTATCGGCGTAAACGTGGGAGTCAACCCGCTCTGCGGAGAGGCGGCGACCTCGGGGTACGATGTTCGTGCGTGCGACACGGCTGTTTTCCTTTGATCTCCACCTTCAACAATTAACGTATTTTAACAAGTGCTAAGTCATCATGTAATTCCAGCTTAATTTTCAGTTTCCACCATTCGCACGTACACAGAAAAGATCTACAGTAAATACTGCTGCAATGTTACTAGACATCAAACTGCAATTTAATTGAAGTGTCACTCATCACCTTAGGACACCATAGTAAAAGCGCAGGTTTCGTAACAAACTAAGTTTATCTGTGCACCAGCCAAGAAGGGTTTCAATGCTTTCAAAAAATAAAAAAGCGGATATGTAAAACACGTGTTCCCTGATTGTTTGCACCGCAACTTGAGCTCAGGTTCGCAACAACAGAGCATGGCGAATATACATGAAGCTGTGTGACGCCGAAAAGTCAGAGATGCTATATTGCATCGTCCTAGTTAAACCACCCCGAAAAAATAAAAAGACAGGGCTACTTTTCCTAACAATCCAATAATCGAACTTCTACGCGCCAGGCAATTTATCCAATAGAATGGATGCACGTGTACCGAAAAGTTTTCAGCTTTAATTAAACGCTGTAGAAAAATAGCTCGGTAACAATTACTTTCGAACTACGCTGGAGTATCCTGTAATGTTGAAAAATAAAGGCCACACCAACCTAACGAAACTAGCATCTGCGCCACTGCCCTCTCGTCCTCCCTTGTTACTGGCAGCTTTCTAGCGGGGTCCTGGACAGGAAAGTTGCCCCTTCGCGGCGCCACAGGTGACGGCATCTGTGTGGACGTGCAGGCATCGACCGACCTGCGGTTGAGGCCCTGGTTGGGAGAAATATGAGGCTCTTGGCCAAGACGTCCCGCCGCAGATGCCACTCTGTGGGTGCGGGGTGAAATGTGAGAGGGGGCATCGGGGGCAGTAGTGCTCTTGCTGCGGATTGACAGATGACGGGAACAGTAACCCTTTCTCTGAGACTCCTTCATGCAATCGCCTTTCGAGCATAACTTCCTCCATTGCTTGCCTGCAATATACAGCAGATATGTCGATGGGTGACTTGAAAGCCTACGCAGTTTACATTACCTCAGCAAACATGCAAAGACTTTACAGTGATTTTCACTGACACAGGCGTAGTATCAGCGCGACATACACCTCCTAACTGACATGAAACGTGAAAATACGTGTTTAAACTGCACAACTCTTTCACTACTGAAATAAATAACTCCTTTTTACCACAACCTGCTCCAGTGACCAAGCGTTTCAAATACAGTTGATACAGTTGTGGTAATCAGTACAAACGACAATGTTGGGTCTCTGTTACAAACAATACCAACTGGAAGCGAAAAGCACAATACCATTGTATTTCTTTCGTATTCCCGAGCGCAAAGTCACAATCTCTCCTTTCTTGTACTTCAGACCCGATATTGGTGTTTCCGATCTGGACGATGCGCGGCTGATGCTCCGCTCGCTGAGCGACGAGTTCGGCCGAGAGCCCTGGATCGAACTGCTCATGCCGCGGCTTGTCGACCTGCTCACGCAATCGTGAATCTGCGCCAGACGAACGCATAAATGATTAAGTGCTGCTGTCCAAAGCGTCCCCGCCAAAAATTACACTGGGCAGGCTGGAAAGCGCCGCGACTGGCTAAGCAGAAAATCTGCAAATGCATCGGTACACATTACCAACAAATATACACATGACCCAAAAGTGTGCCAGATTCTAATACCCATATACAGTTTGAAAATTCAACAATTTAAAAAGACAGTATTCAGTCAAAATATTTTGTAACACCCTTGAGTGGTGAAACACGGTGTGTCATATTTTCGATGAGGCGCGTTTATTTTCGAAACGCTTCGATCTGATGTCGGTCTGCACCTGATACAGAAAGAGTGCAACTTTTAAAGTCCGTCCAACTCCATCAATCAACTCTGTGCACTTGCGGAACAACCACGGGGTGTCATACTCAAACCTCTAACGACGCGAAACTTTTTCCTGTACGTTGCAGCAGCGATAAAAGCCGATGCCGCTATTTCGGGGTGCTGTCTTGTTTCTGCACGGAGCTGCGTGGTCGATGCGGTTTCTCTGCGCACGTACTGCTCTCTTGTGCACTCTGAACTGTCGACATTTACGTGCTCTTACAAATAAACTACAAGATGCAGCTGTTAAGAAAGAAAATTCCAATTTTTAATCGAACCGTTTCTTAAACCGTGCCATGCACATTCTCTCCACTAAGCGAATTTCTTCTTGTGTGCGTCATCAAATAATACCCAGAGAAGATTTAACAGGTAAAAATATTTTAGGTAACTTTCAAATAAATACAGGTAATCCACATTATCAACCTTCGCTGCCACATTCTGCGCAAGATAAACTGCGCTAACAGTGATAAGTGCGCGTCCTGGACGTACAGATGTGCAACTGTTTAAGAACTGTGCTTTGCGGGTCTCAAATCAGAAAAAGTTCCGAACTACCTTTTCAACTGAGGAGAGTTTCACAAAACAACGATATTCAACTCATACTAAACGTAACCTGAATTGTACCAAACGCTTGAAGAACAGAGTTAAGTGATATAAACTGAGTGAAAACCATTCAGAACAATCCCCTGAAAAAAGAAAACTGGTCAAAGACACTTTCTGGGAAAAACAACCAACGTTTTGCATCAGTGCAAACTGTAAGAGCTTTAAAAAGCGTCGTATGATGATAAGAGCACATTCAAATCCATTTTTCACAACTGTTGCATTGACAAGGCATTACAGTTTCAGAAAATGGTTAAAAAACGCTAACACAGTGAATCTACCAAAGCAGGGTCTCTATCAATACTATCAAAGCTCATCAGTCACGTGCTCAATATTTTCACCAAGATATCAGACTTTAACATATACGTTTAGATCTTGCAATCAAGGTGAAAAAATGTGCTTGCATTGGTACGCCTCTTAATTTCCTTTTGAACGGTGAATATAACATTATGAGCGATGTCGTATGAGGCCAAGAGTATGCATCCATATTCACAAACGCAGAGCATTGGAAAATCTAAATCTCAGGCATTTCGTCCAGTGTGGTAATATGGGCTTGAGCCGATACTACTGGCTCGGCGAAGATTTGAACCGCGTTCTCGAGGTTCTAACCAGTAATGCAAACTGCACTTGAACATAAGAAAACGTCATTTAAGCACTCACATCCGGTCTCGGACTGGGAATGCTGATATCACTTGCTCCAGACTCGTGTCGCTTTCTGATTAAAGCATCCAAGCTGCGAAAACAACGCGAATACATAGTTCGGAGTGGCGTGTGCGTGCAATTCCGTATCACAGCAAGTGTATGCAAAGAAAAGAAGCATCTACGACGTTATGCATCAGTTGCACAACTACAAAGCATTTGGAACTTAAGCGGTCAGTAGCGAAAGTCGGGTGAGATCTGAGAGGGACTTTCACCGCCACTGAGCGTACTCCAGCAAACCACGGTCGCAGCGCCAACGCTAACCTGTTTAAACCAACTTGGTAATTTGCTGGTGGGAAAGCAAATCGCACGTCATTGTGATGCCGGTTTCCGTGGTTACGCGGTTTAGCCAAATTGGACGTGGGGGGTGCTGGTGTAGTTGCAGCGGATGAGTGATTATTTTCGCTGTCGTCCTCAGAAGCAGTGTCGGTCACTTCGTCGTCTGTTCGAGAGCGGTCAAACTCGCCATCGGAATCATCGTGTCTAAAAAATTCAAAATTCCGACTATCTTTACGGTTATAGAGCACAACACCAAACCTTTTACAGCAAACATTTATCTTTCTTATGTACAAAATAAAACCTTCACACAAATACTTTATACATCTGTCGAAAGGAATCCTTTCAAAGCGATATAATTCTGAACTATGATTTCCAAATATTTCTTTAACCAAGCTTTAAAGAAAAAAATTTTCCGAGACTTTGTTGCGACATTTATCGCTGACGCACTTACGGCCGAGGTGGAGGCGAAGGAAGACCAGGCAAGAGCCATGGAGCTTGATAGACTCTCACTCGATCCAGCGGTATCCAAACGGCTTCTTTACTCGCCGTGCCGGAGGCAACGTCCACATCATCAACATCCACTTGCACAAGGTATGCAGCTTTGTCAGCTCTGAATGGCAGCACGCATCCGGTTAACGCTGTTCCACCGGAAAGGAACCAAATACAGTTACCGCAGTTGTAAAGTACAGACCAGTAATTGCAGTAAATTAAGACTGTGCTGTTTACGACACTGTTTGCTAAATCGCAATTCGTAGCCATAATTTCGCAGCTCCGAGGACAATGTCGTACAACAATGCAAAAACGCAGCTGCAAATCAAAAATGCATGGCTGCAGTACAGCGGCTTAACACACATATCTTTACTTGTGCAGACTAGCCACTGGCTATTAACGTCTAGCACAGTGGTTCTCACAGTTTTTTCACATTCCTCCCTTACAAACCTTAACCTTGTCAATTCCTCCCCAACAAAGACCACAAATGATAATCGCAAAATTTTCTCTTGAATCAGTGGGCGAAACGTCGGCTAATAATCAAATAATCACCAGAAGAGCTAATTTATCTGCTTAACACTATTTTGTTTGGGATACCGCCTCTCAAGGCACAAAATGACTGTTCTAAAAATCTAGGCCCCTCTGGCTGCGCTTATGCTGCCAGAACAGCTTGAGTTTGCCTCGGCACCGGTGTCGGACGTTTCCGCTCCTGCTTGTACAAATGGGGTATGGTCTCCTCTGCGGCCTGTGAGTGTGGCTCAGAACAACAAACCGTCGACCATGTTGTCCTCCAATGTCCAATCCACCGACCTCCCCGTGGACTGCACGGCCTGACGGTTCTGGATGATTAGACAATCGATTTGCTGGTCAACACCTGCCCCGTGATCTAGCGCGGCTAAGCAGTGCCTGAAAGAACTGGCTCAAACGATGAAGCAGCTTCTGCCAGTTTGTTCGTGTGTACTGCAGGCATTTCAACCCACACCAACCTCGCTGTGCACTTTATGTGTTGAATAAACTAATAATAAAAATTTCAGTTTTTTCAACCACAGCTTTTCCTCCCCAATGCTCCCTGGAACAGATTTCCTCCCAGGGATTAAAAATTCCTCCCTTAGGAGCCAAGTGGCTCCACTATGAGAACCACTGGTCTAGCACAAAACGCGTGGTGGATACTGAAAACTAGACAAACATAAACAAGTTTTTAGACAAAAAAACTTCGCTTAACATGCATTTTTAATACATACTGGTACTCCTTCACTGTTGCGGTTTTGTAGAAAGCGGAATTAATATGTAGCTTGACGAATATTTTCTGCCCTGGAGGAACTGGTTGATGATCCGGGGTCACCGCAATGTCAGCAACGATCTGCGCAGGAAGAGGAATTTATCTGCCAGGGTCAACTCTCCCTGCGACGGCTTGTTTGGCTTCAGCCGAACACGCAGCAAGCGTTATTACTTAGGTCAGGAACCGACACCAGCGATCTTCAAAGAAAGCAAGCGTACATTTAGCCAGCTTTATTTAATTAACGAAGTTTACTTCGAAAACCATTGTACGCAACTGATCATTTTCATCATTTGCTATATTTTGTCAATTGATCAAGGACTTCAAACAACAAGCGAACATGCTGTAATCTCATGTAAAGTTTGCGGCAAACTTCACTCACGTGCTTCGTAGTTTCTGCATCCATGAAGTAATTGATGGTTCTTTCTTTATCGCCAACAAAAAGAACTCCGACCTGTACGTGAAAAGGACCCGGTGTCAGCGGAGTTTAAATGAGTTGTTCAAGTGCTTGGAAACTTGGCCTGCACTTGAGACTACACCGAATGCAGCCATGGCATGGGATAGTGTGGTTTCAAACTGAGAGACGCTTGAATTTTGGCATACTTTGCTTATCTCTTGGGAGTAGATGCGAGGTGTGCTTGTGGCTGAGGGCGAGTGGGCAAGGCCGAGAATGATTGCAAACACTGTCACTTTTTTGAGAAAATTGTACGCAGCCTTTCAAAGTGAATTAGAAATAATAACCAAGATCACAGATTTAGTTCAAAATTGCAGGTTGAAAAAACATCCAAACATGAACGCTACGAAGCACCTAAACCTCGTCTGCAAATGTGTTGTCAGATGCAGAAAACACAAACCCAGTTTCGATAGAAATAGGCAGATAAAAAGCTGAACATGCCCACAAACCAAATCAATCCCAACTCAACGTCTTTCATGTGTAGCATTCAACACGATAATTTGAACTGGCGTATGTCTGCGATTTAAACAGCGCGATGCAAGTATATCGTAAGCGAATTATTTATATATGTATATACAGCTCAATTTGCCACCCGATCACTCGTTCAGCATCTTGTTTACTCACCTCGCCATTCGAGCGAACTTTAACGAACTCGGCTTGGCGGTATGTATCACCACGACGAGCCAGTACTGTCAGCCCAATGCATCTGCGCAACTGCGCCTGCAAAGTACATAAGAGGAAATGACACGTACCCAAAAGGAAAAAGCCTATAATCAGTATTAAACATTTAAAAAGATACGATGAAACGTGCTGATTATAAATTTCACCACCAATATCAAACGCGTTAAAATTTTAGCAGATAAGCTCGGTGTGTAAGTGTTAAAAGATCAACGATAAACTTCTTAACACTATACCCATCGATTAGAATTGTGCACAGGTGTCTCGATTCTACGTCGTTTCCTAGCGCTATCCGTTGTTTGACTCATAGACGAGGAAGGTCTTGACGCGGATCCGCTGGGTGGGGTGCTAGGGATAGTTCTCAGCATGTTGGCTGAAAATATAGTTTGAGACATTTGTGCATCAACAGCTACTGTAGTGAATCACATTCGTTTCGTTACTTCAGGTCTTTCATTAGCTGACATGTGAGTGCACTGCTTAAACAAACGCAACATTCGATTTGAAACTAACGTAACTAGTTAAGTTTGCAACGTTGCTGCAAAATATTGACGGAAGCAAACACAAATTCGAAAACAGCGGCAATGAGCTGTACCCTACTTTTTTCTTCATGGTCAAAAGCAAACTCGCCACTCGTGCAACATTGCAGGTTGACGGTGAGACGTTGTGAAGGTGGAGCTTTACCTGGTGGAGTGACAATGCTTTTTCAAAGTTAGTTCTTTCAACAGTCATCTTGCAAGCAGTTAGCAATACCCAAACCCGCATGTCGTTATTTCGATAGTTTTCGCACAAAACAAAGGTGACATCAACTGATTTTTTATGTGTTTTTCAGTGATTTTTTTGAGCCTGTTTGTCAAAATTGTGGCTTACGACATTTTGTGTTTACATCATACTGATTCCATTGATAGCCACCATGGTGCAGGTGCATAAGCCGCAAAAAGTAATCTTAAGAGTTAACAGTTTGGGAGTTCTGCAGTTTTGAAGAAACTGAAATACTCTTCAGACCCGGGGTTCCCAAAATTTCTCTGACCATGTACCCCTTCAGCATTTCGACAAATGAACGTGTACCTCTAAAATTTCTTATGACAAAATATTTTATCATTATTAATCATAGATAGATTTAACAATAGGCACACAACGTCTTTTGATAATAATATTCACTGATATATGTATAAATATTTGGAAATAAAAGGTATGTAAATATATATTTCGCTTCTATTGCTAACCTCACATGTACCCCTTCGGACAGGCAAACGTACATGTACCCCAGGTTGGGATACTCTGCTTTACACATTATAATTCCCAGGTCCACTGTGGCCCCAGGGTGTAGATCTCCAGATATAGTGGACCAAACAACCTTTTGAGGACGGACTCAGTTCTTCAGCCATGCAAGGCAATCATTTGAGGCATGGGGTAACCGATAACACGTGGCAAGTACTTCTCCACACTAGCCGACCACGCAGCTGAACCTAGCACTTACTGGCTACGTCTTCTCTTTTGAACAACCTAAGGGTGCAGAGAGTGGTCTACTGATGACTGGGCAACTCAGTGACCCTAATCCTTGACCAGACTCGCTTATGAAAGTTTCTTAAAGCGGTTTTCTCTCGAAGAGGTTCTGCAACACCGTTGAACCTTCGCCTCGCTAGGAGCGCATGTAATGCTGAAGGGTGCTTGAACCACGTGCGGTAGCAAACGGTGCAAGACATCCAAACAATTCTTTATGCAAACTTCAAGACAACCAGTACTAATTGTGCATTACTTTTGGATGTCGCGCAAAATAGAAATGGCCTGGTTTACAGGTGACTGACCATGAGGGAGATATTGGGCAGAAAATAAGGAGAATAAACATTGCATACATTGGAAACTAATCTGAGCTTGTTGAAAAAGTTTTGATGTTTCAAATCTGGGGCCCAGCCTGACCTTGCTCGAATAAACAAAGTTGACAAACAAAAGTAGCAATTTCGTGGAGCTGTGGCAAGTGCTACAGCAAGAGCTCACAATTTAAGGCAGTGGTTCCCAACTGGGGGTCCGAAATGCGAGAGTTTATATGTTCATGTATGTAAGAACCGAGGTTTACGAAAGGTTACAAATGCTATTACTCAAAAAACATTGCCCATCGTCATTATTGCAGCTGGCGCTATTGATTTGATTTAACAATCTAAATCACTAAATGCCTGCACTGCTATTTCTGCTTCACGCTGCGGTTACCATGGTGAAGATGGCCGGTGATGCGATTGTAAGCGCATTGTGACGTCAAATGTTTATGGCGCAATGATGCCGAGAATGTTGTTTGATTCAATAGAACTCGATGTTTTCTGGTAATTAACCACGTGAAGTTCCCAGAAATTGTGTACAAAAGCATAGTGTCTATATAAGGGCCGGATTAAGGGGGGGGAGCAACGGGGCCCCCGCTCCGAGGGTCCCCCCGTGATGAAAATTTTTGTTTTAAATAAAATACTCCTTTGAGAAATTGTCGCGATTCAGAAGCGATACAGGAATGCAACTCCATCTTCCGATGTTGCGATAAGTATCATTATGATTTGTCTACAAGTTTGGCTTCCTGCCAGTTTAAGTAATTACTACTGAATGGGCCTATAAATATTTTCGGTTTTCTTTAATGAGAATACTTGCTGTTTGTGTTGCCACTCTGTTGTTACGTGAAAGTACTTGATACAAACTATTGATTAGTCTTCCAAAGTAATTCAATGCAAGTTAGCTGTGAAAGCAAAAGGCAAAC
>JGI24158J21664_10002285_pt1 | contig 23027 bp, 14 predicted proteins | sample Ectturendosymbi3_FD_21664 | JGI IMG/M metagenome (IMG submission 21664)
TTCAGCCAAAATATGTATGGTTATTGATCGTTTTGTCAAAAAAGTTACCTGGCCAGTTGGGTCTTAACTGCTATGCAGTCAGTACACATCCGTATGAGCTCTTCCTTGAGGCCCCCCCTAAAAAAATCCTGGATCCGCCTATGGTATCCCCGTCTTTACCTAAAACAAACTATACGTGCTGCATATAGCCTAGTATAGTAGGCTACAGTAGTAAATTTGATGATCTGATCTTAGTAATTTAAAGAATGATTTATTTTTCATTTCAGGTTTCAATAGTGGCTTATCTCTCATAGAATATATACAAGGCTTCAAATATTAATTCTGTTGCCACTTGCGTGGGGCCCTCTTAAGGTGCAGACCCATTTAGACTAGTCAGAATTTTCCGTTTTGTTCACTTCACAGTTGAAAAATCAAACTGATGACAGAATTAAAAGAAAATGCGATTCGAAGACCGACTAGCTGCAGATGGTTTCTTATTCGAAGTGAACGTTCTTAAAAGAGAGCATATGGTTCACAAGAAGCGTTTTTTAGGCTATGCAAACTTGCAATGCACGTAGGCTCGCCAGAAACTTTTACTTCAGAGATCATTCGTAAAAGGCAACATGTTGTTGTCACCAAGCATCCGCTGTGTTCGCACCGGTTCAGGCCGTCAGAAACAGCATCTCCGTGTTATGTAATGTTGCACAGATTGGTTTGCATACTTGCATTACTTTTAGAAACAAAATTGTAATAAAGTCCAATAAATTATTACAAATTGTGACCCTGCGTCACAATAACTTCATTACCAAACCCTACCATTTATGACATCCGCCCAGTGCTGTCGCCACTGGGGGGCTTTATTGGGCTAAGCCCCCCAGACAAAGCTCCAAGACCCCTCCCAAATTGAAATATAAAACACTATAAATCATTGGAGTTTTATCAAATTTTCAAATTTTCAAATGTCAAGCCCACTGCACAAACGTAAAGCCCCCCTATTGGAGAGTTTCTGACGACGGTTGTGCATTCACGTTTTCCTTCCTCAGCAGTGATTACAACGTCCAAGTTCGAAGAAAATCGTTTTGAACAACTTTATCTGGTACAGGTTTTGCCACGTTGGGCAACTGCTTCGGCTAACGTCCCTTTTAACAATGGCCTTCATCACCATCAGCTGAATATAAGGTTTCAGACTAAGGTTCATTGCCTCTAATTTATCAAAATGAGAACAACATATTTTCTTGTGGAAATGATTTTTGGTATGATTGTACATGCTAGTGTAACATAGAAACAAGGTGTCAAATCAATGGAACCCACATTACTCTTCGGCTAGCACCGATTCACTTTACTTGCAGATCAAGCTTCTACTCTTAACTCTGAATTACTTACGTTTTCCCGTATTTTAAGTCATTCAGAAAAGCATCGGTTCTATTGAAACTCAGTAACTTTCGCACCTGCTTATTAAAAATCTCCGCTGAAGATCAAACAATAGCATGAGTTGTGCCAAGAAATGTTTGTCTCCAGTGCCGATAGTTGTCAAGTGATGTAATTATGTGCCGTTGGGACGTTGCCAAGGACCAAAACGCTTAGACAGGAAGGATTAAACTGGTTTTGACTCTCGTTGAATTCAAACAAAGCCATTTTAAATTAGGTTTTTGGTAGAGAGCAATTCTAAGCTTCAACGACCGGACAAGTAATGTGTAATAGCCTGGGGTTGAACGTTATCTTTGCCCTTTGTTTAAACGATTTTTGGCTGTGGTGGTGGGAAATGACCCTGGCTGGTTAGGAAGATGCAGAGACTGGTGTCCAAATGCCCACCAAGTAAGTATGTTAAAAAGCCCTGATTTCAAGACAAATACAGGGGTAGTTGAGCAACCTGGATTCTATACAGACTTTTGAGTGATCATTTCATCATTTACTTCTCCACAACCACCTTTTCAAGGTTTTAAGCTGGTGATTCTAAGAAGAGAAATTGAAAGGAGCTGAAAATACTTTTAAAAATTAAACTTAATCAACAACTAACCTTCCGGAGATGGTTCCGTCCGGTCCCGGAGTCCTCAGGGTTCTCCGTGCTACACCACTGCCAAAGCCCTAGTTGGGCTATCGCTTCCCAACCAGTGGACCACGAAGTATTTCAAAATTTTTGAATTTCCATGCATTTAACTAAAATGTGTCTTGAATATTAGCCTCTTTCCTGTTGATTAGATCGGAAACGGGAACCAGAAGTCCGTTTATTGTTGCGTTATCACTTATGCGTTGTTTTGCGTTAACGCTAAAGGTGCGATCACGCAAACTGTAGCTTTTACAATCTCTTTTACTGATTATCGTGAATATGACTGGTACAGTAGAACTTCGTGCAGAGGTAAAGAAAATCACTGCATTACCAATTGCTATAAAGATCAAGTTTCTCATAAAAAGTAAATTGCATGTGTTGATAACATTGTGTTTCTTTCTCATATCGAAACTTTTTTGTCGTTTTACTGCAATATCTCATAGTGGGCTCCACTTAAATTCCTAATAAAAGTGGGTCGCATATTGAAAATGTAAGGAAACAATGGCCTAGGAAATAAAATAAAAACTGCTATCGCCAAACCTTGATTATATGTCTTTGCTCGTATTTTTTGTTTGCATTTTTGCAACAACTCCACTCTCCTCAAGTGTTATTAAAAATTTACCAGCTTTGATGCAGCATGGTAACATCAGCTCGGTTTATAAAGACTGTTTATCAGAAATATATTTGGCTGCTTAAAAATTCGCAGAAAAAAAATCAAGGATGTAAGAACTACATGTTTTTTTTTATTTTGGATCGCCGCAAACGCAGCTTACAGCCATTTTTTGGCTTTAGAGTAAACATTTTGTTGTTTTATTGTGTATCATTTTTGTTGTATTTTTTGTATTTCAATTTACAAGAAACCCTGTGGTTGATTTTTTCTGGAAAAGAACTGATTGTTGCGCACTTTTGTCGAAGACGTTAAGAGCAGAAGAAAAGAAATAAAGCAGACACTGGGGACTACTACTTTTTCCCGGCAAGCGATTTGCCAACAATTTTAATTTCTGGAAGTGGACAAGTTTCTTTTTTGTTACGATGGTAGTAATCACTGATTCTTTTCCTGCGTTCTTGTTTTCAAGTAAAACAACTACTCAAAAAATGAACAACAATGAACACAAGCAACACGAATTAATCTACGACATCAGGAAATGTTTTTTCTGCAGCTCTTTAGAGCGCAACTCTTAGAACATTGACTTTTTGGCCCAGCTCAGTCCAACACCACAAGCATCAAAACTCGTAGGCTATACTTATAGCGGGTAGAGGACAGATTGGCGCATAAATAAACAACAATTCTAACAGGACTAGTTAGAGAGCGAGTGAGCTCTTAAAATTGTTTCGTTATTCCGGCTGAAACATTACTGCAACTGACCTACTTTTGTTGTGGAGTTCATCGAATGCAACAATGAGAAGACGCCGTCGGGAAGGTGTTGGTGACCAGTGACCACGTGACTTCATGCGACGGTACACCTTGGCATTCGAGCTAGGAGCAAATATTTCGCCGCTCAAAATCACCACACATCCAGATATTAACCCAGTGCTCCGCAACCGGTGTGCCGCGAGACGATACTTGGTGTACCGCGGAATAATTTCATCGGAAAATCTGAGCATTACAGTTCGCTAACTCAAACTCTAGCTTTACTTTTACTGTGCATTTATGTTGTTTTTGTAACGTGGCCAGGCGTAAAGCAATAATGGTGGGCGAAGGTAGAGGCTTTGCGGCGTAACTGAAACGTCAAAATCCAGCCATTCAAATGACGCCTTGCTTTTTACATAGGGAAACCAGGCTTGTTGTAGTCAGGTTTTAGGGTTTGGGGCTCAAAATACAATTTAGGAGGCCAAGAATATTGTTTTCATTTCATGTTTAAACAAATTTTTCTGGGAACCAAATTTTGGCATATGGCTACGCCCCGTGGCTACGGGCCTGAGGGAAGTCCTGATGATCACAGTTTTACCAAAGGAATTGTCAGAAATGATGAACGACTGTATTTACATTGTCAATTTTTGTCAAAGGAGGGGCCTTGAATTCACGATTTGTTTCCTTGCTATGCGGAGAAATGGGATCTGAACATCAAACACCGCCATTTTATATGTCAATATGTTGGGTTTCACGGGGCAAAGTTCTCGCAAGACTTTTCGAGTTCCGGCATGAAATAAGTTAGAACAATCATAATCTTTATAAACACCTTGGAGATGATCGTTGGATTGCTAAACTTGCATATATGACCGACGTATTTGAACACTTAAATTGAACCCAACGTTAAAATACAAGGCAAAAATGAAAATATACCGAAATGTTCTGACAAGTTAAAAAGTTGTAAACTGAAGGTAGTACTTTGGAAAACTGAATTAACACGGGAATCACTGGAAATTTTTCCAAGAAGCAATAAAAATAGAACTACTGCCAAAGAATTTGTGTTGGATTTGGCCCAAGGAAACTTTGTTACATCACAAATATGACCATTACTTTTTTTCAATTAATATGGAACAATATGGTTGGATCCGAAATCCTTTTTCGGCTAATGCTGAAATGTCAACACAAGAATTATCCTTGCCTGTCAGAAAAAAAACTTCTTCAACTACGAAATTACAAAACTCTGAGATTAAAATTCAGCGATGTTCCATTTGGTGAGTTTCGGATTTGTATTGAAGAGAAATATAAGCAAATTTCGAAAGTTACCATTGAAATTGTTCTTCAGTTTGCACTTTGTGTGAACAAAATTTCTCATCTTTGTTATTGATCAAAAACGATAAACGATCCATGCTTAAAAGAAGTTGATGGAGAATGTCGAGATGCTCTTTCAAATATTGAACCCAACGCAGAGCGATTGTGCTCATTTAAACAAGCGCAAATATCTCATCAAAATAAATCATGAAGTGTATTTTTATAATAATGGTCGAGGTGTGTCGCCAAATTTTCCAAAGTTGTTAAGTGTGCCGTGAGTGAAAAAAGGTTGCGGAGCACTGTATTAACCAGTAACCACCGCTTGCGCCACTTTTTCGTAAAGCTTTGCAACCCCATACCTCGCCAGCCGATTGAACTAGAGAGCTGTTCAAATCCTCTTCGGATTCAGTAAGTCTTGTAGTTAAGATTCAAAAAAATTTTGTTCGTTTTGAGTGGGGGGTTCTCCGTGGCTTACACCACCATGGGAAATGTTTTCGCCTATTGGACTAACTTTACCTGGCGCTGGGCGCCAATCCAATGAGCCGTCTTTTGGGCTCAAGCTTTATTGAAAACATGGCTATCATCCGAGTCATTGGAGTTCTTGATTGGCTTTCTAGCATACCTGGGGTAAGGTTGACAGACGTCCTTGAGCGCCAAGAATTCCTTGAATTTGCTGTCGAAGCTTGTTATGTACTTGCTACTTGAAAAAGGTCTTGTTGTCCTTGAATATCTTCCGGCGTCCTTGAAAATTCTTGAATAGTTTTCAAACTGTTCATTTTTGAACTATTGATTACATTGCACTTTTTCAAAAGGAGCTGTAGGCAGTTGTGGGTATCGCTGTACGTACAACAATGCGTGATTTGTAATGGGTTATAAGCGTCGACGGCGTTTTGCAGACTCGACTTGTGTCAGTCCAGGCGCGCAACCGGAGGAGGGGGGGCATTTGGGGTATTTACCCCCCATAAAAAATCCAAAACATTGCATAGCAATTTTGACATATGCAGAACTTAAATTTTATATTTTATCATTTTTAAGAAAAGTCTTATTTGAATTTTTCTTTGTCTTTACTGGTTAATTATATCTCCTTACAAGATTTATTTAGAGACAGGCCATCTGATCAAACATTTCGTAAATGACTAGTAGTTAACAAATATGCTGGAATTGTCAAAACGTGGGAGATAGTAACTAAGTATTTTTTATGCTTTCTTTCGTATAACACTTTTTTCTGTGTCAGGCCTCATGAAAATTTGTAACATTGGAGTACTGTTGAACCGTGCAAACTGCTGAAATTTTCAAAGTCATAAGAGAAATATTGACATGTTGAAAAAAACGTTTATTTGCATTTTCGGTTCGAAACCTGAAAGTTTTAAATTAAATTTAGCGTGAGGACTGTTTCACGTTTTAGTGTCTTCCCAGGTTCGTACCAGTACCACGTCTTGGGAAAAAGCGTTTAGTAAAGTGTCATATGAGTGCTAGTCAAGCGTTGTACGCACCTACCTACTACACCACTTTGGCTCCAAATGATGCTTTACCAGCAGTGACGGAATTAACCACAGGTCAAATAGGCCATGGCCTGAGACCCCGCGCAACTCCTTCCTATGATGACTCATTAGTAACCTAAAATTTGAGGAATTTCGCAGAGATATAGCTTCACATTTGCTTTGAAACGAGCAAAAATGTAATTGTGTAGACTCGTGTCAGTAGTGTACAGTAACAACACCATAATATTGTTTGCTACGCAATATAAGAATGACAATACTGCTTTTCATCGAAGTCTGCAGCGCCTGGCGATCTTGCGTTGCTGTGAGCATTTTGTCAGCGGAAGATTGAACATCAGCGCAGCGAAATGCTTGATACTGAGGAACATGACTGGGCACGAGAGATGCAGGCCGTCTGTATGAAAGTAACTGCAAGCAGTAACGCAGCCAGCTCAATTTTTTTGGGGAACGAAATACTTTGACTTTAAACGAACAACAGTATTTTGTTTGGGACGCTGCCTGTCAAAGCAAAAAATGACAAGATATGTCAGAAAATTGGGGGTCATGGCCCCTCTGCCCCCCCTGGCTATGTCTATGGTTACTAGAAAAGAATGAAAACGAAAGAACAGGATGTTCAATCTTCCATTGGATGTTCAATCTTCCACTGACAAAAAGCTCACAACATCGGAGACCGCCAGACGCTGGTGAACTCCGATGAAAAGCAATATTGTCAGTATTGGATGCTGCGTTTGGTTGTTACCAACTAGATTGCCCGCAAACAGAAATTTCTTGCTGAAGCTCTATATGTTAGTTAAATCAGCTTGAACAGTTTCTCGTGAGTTTTACTTGGAAAGCTACGTGTCTACATTGGGCTTACCTCATATGGTTAGCTGAGGGTGTTGCGACAACACTTTACTGTGCAAAGCTTGTCTTCATGCTGGTTACCATCAGCCTGTAGCACAGAACGTTAAAACACTATATTTTGTTTTGCTTGGAAAATGACAACTTAAAAACGGCATAAATAAACCCTGTGTCCACTGAATGGATTGTGCTTGTTTGGTCTATTAAAATATGTGGTTAATATAACAATGGAGTTTACGTACAGCTAATCAGATCGACAACTAGACGATATTTTCGAGGGCGGAAGCACGGTCTCGCATGAAAATGTATACATCCGAAAATTAAACCTTCAAAAAAACGCTTGAAATCACGGAAATTTAATGAAGAGAACTTATCAACCACCCGAGAGCTCAAAATTCCAGGAAAAGATTGCATTGCCATTTGTTCTTGACAAGAATGTAAGTAAAGCTTTAATTTCTGTTGAAGATCTAAGGCAATCGTAGAACCAAAGTCGGCACCACAAAAGATATATTTTTGAAGGGGCATTACACATAAGAGGGGCATACTTTCACGTTTTTCATACTTAAGGCCAAATATGTCACACCTGCGTGGGGCCCCAAAAAGCTAAGATGGCCTATGGCCCCGCGCTGGTAGCCGAGGATGGTTCACACGTCATAAAGGTCCACACGTGATAAGGTGAATCTGTCCCTGTTTGCCAGACCCTAGCTTTTGCAACCAGTGAAAGCGCTGAAAGCTCATAGCCTTAAACTTGCTTTTAAAAACTTTCACACAATTCGCAGATGCCAGAAAAAGCTGTTTTGCCCCAAGCACAACTGATCCGTTATACACCAAAGACACAAGACCCCCGATCCATTTGGCCCGAAATGGGAGCATTCAAAGATCCCCTCACCTTTGACATAGGCTATCCCTCAAGTTTGCGATCTTCATTCAGATCTTCGGAATGTTTGCATTTATGTTCAGTGCTCAACCGTTGCTGGGTTTTCACAGCCAAGCTCCAACGTTGCAAGTGAGATTCGAATTTCACAAAGGCCTCATAGTTATTAGGTGTTGTTTAGGTCGCCCTGGCAAAAGTGGCGAAGCCCATCTACATCTGGTAGCGAGCCAGGCCCAACCATTTGTAATAAAGTTCAAGTTGCATTCCTGCCTGCATTCCTTTCATGAGTGTTTCAGTTAGCAGACGAAGTCTCGTATCTACGATTGAAACAATAGCATCAGTGATTAAAATATATCCTAACATTCATACCAGTCTCTTAAATCTGACAACTTCACCACTCGCAATATCGTTTGCAGAAATTATGTCACAGCAAATATATTCAACTGAAGTTTCAAAATCTTGATAATGGATTTTATGAATTTGCTAAAACACGACGAAAATTTAGGCAGGTTTACTAGTAGCCTATATATCTGCCACACTAAAGCCATGACTGCACTAGATGAGTACGGAACCAGGAATTTGTTTCAGGCTGCTAATTTTTCTCTGTCTTGATCATTCAGTCTGCATCTTGATTAAAACTTAAAAGTTCAATGTTGAATAAACACGATGACGTCATCAAATGAAATTCATGAAAATTGCTCCCCCCCCGAAATGAAGACCTGGTTGCGCCCCTGTGTCAGTCAATGATCTCCACTGAATGAACAGAAATGCATATGCCGGTAACTTCGTTTATGGACGAGAAATTACACGAATCATTACACTGCGTAACACTATTTGTGTTTGGCTGCTTTTTTTGATGCCCTTTTATGTTTTTTTTGGGGCGCTAAGTTCGAAAATCATGTTAGTTTTTTCGTATCATCAACGGTTTTCGGTGTATTGACAATGCTTGCATTATCCGACTGAAACTGTATTGCTCATTGTATGTATATTTTCATGCTGCTCATATAATAGATTTCAACTTGTAGTGATCTTTTGTAAGGTTTATTTGGACACGAGAATCACAATTAAAACTGCATTTTGTTCATCACAAGTCCTAAAAATATCAAAACACACTCTTTCATTCAAATAAGACCTTCAAAAATTAACTGTTGAACGAGCTTTTCTTTTATGATCATGTGTATCTTCCCTTGTCAAAGACCACATGTAATCGCCCATAATTGCGCTGTTCCAGCGGCCCTGATACCCCTTTTCCATTTGCTGAATATCTGGCGAAGTATCTTGCCGTGTTCCTCGCTAAAGCACCCAAGATTTTCTTGAAAGAAATCAAGATGCGAGTATAAAAACAAAGTTTTAATGACATGTGGCATCCCATCCTTTAGTATGTTTTGATCAGTGTTTTTGCTAACTCTTTATATTTTGAATCTTTATTCTTTCTCAAAAAAACTTCAACCACACATCGAAATGCTTGCCACGTCTTCTTTTCTCTTTCAGTCATTTTTTCCTCCAGGGTTCTTGACTTCAACATGGTAGGTATTTGGGGGCCAACAAATTTTCCTCCCTTTAGTTTGGCATCTGACAATTTTGGGAACATTGCTCTGATTTCTTGAAATGTTTCTCATTTGAAATCCAAAGCTTTGACAAATTGCTTCAATAAACCTAATTTTATGTGAAGGAGCGGCAATAAAACTTTTTCCCTGCTTACAAGTGGCTCCTTGATGACATTGTACCTTCCTGGCATTAGTTCTTCCCTTGTCAGCCAGTGGATCTTCTCGTAGTGCTCTCCATCAGCTCTGCTGTTCCATAAGCAAAGAAAACACGAGTACTTGGTGCAGCCACCCTGCAGACCCAAAAAAACCCAACATCTTAAAATCACCACAAACATACCAATTGAATTCAGCATAATTTGTTTTAAGCAGTAGTTTCTTGACATTTTCACAGCCTTCTTTGATTTGTATTGAGTAAGCGAGAGGAATTGACGGATATTTGTCCCATTGTGAAGTAAAACTGCTTTAAGGCTTTTGGGTGGAACTGTCAATAAAAAGTCGCCACTGAGTCGGTTCATGTTGTATTCCAACAGCATTAAACAAACCATTCACATCTTTACAATAGCAAAGGTCCTGAACTACCTCAAAATAAACATTGAAGTGTAAGTGCCTCTTCCTGTACACAGTTATTTTGCAACCATCACCCAGCAAATTCCATTCATTTAATCTTGATGTTAATAACTCTGCTGCAGATTTTGTTAGCCCGAGGTTGAGTATTCAATCACCAATTCCTTTTCAGATGGACAATGAGGTTTTGAAATTATTGCTTGCGCATATTTCACCTTAGTGTTTAAAGTTTTGTTCCATTCTGAGTCTTCACATTCATCATCAAGTTCCAACAGCAATGACAAAAATATAAGATGTAGAAATTGCTTAAATTCTTACAGCAGTTAAGTAACCGGTATTTTATAAACACAGAACTACTTGTGTTTGGAGGTGGGTTTAGAACTGGTAAAGTTTCACTGTGAGGAACGGGAGCAATGGATAAAGGTGAACTTGGAAAAGTTAGTGCTCTTCTTCCTTTGACCTTGTGATACTTTGCAATGTTTATCGTGCAGAAGTTACAGTCGTTATGACGGTTTTGTGGCTCTCTCCAAACACTTGGATTTGAAAATGGCATAATTGATTTTACCAGGTTGGCTTATAGTGGAACCCACAAACGTAAAAAGCCTCACTAACAGTTAACGGTCGATGATAGAACAAAAAATAATTGCATTTTTGGAATCAGCGCCTCGAAATTATCCAGAAACAATGAAAATGTGCAGCCAAACAAAAATTTCATAAACATTTGTTACGTAGTGTTATCAAACCACTCGAAGCTACCATGATTGACCAACGCAATGTCTCTTTGGTATAACTGATATGTACATACGTACAAAACGTCTGGCTGAAGGTAACATTAGGCAGTAGATTTCAGTTCACGATTAGTCTGAGTGGATCTTACCTGGCCAACTTAAAATGTGATTAGGTTTCAACCGTAATAATGAGCAATAGCAGGGGAAATGTTGGAGGTTGCTGAAGAACATTTTCCACTAAAAACACTAAGCCTGTAACGTGAAAAATATTCTTTAGGGGCCAGGCTATAAGGATCTTTGAGTTAATAATGGAAAGTTTCCCAGAGATAGCCTACATGATTGCTGGCGCAGTTTCACGCCTCCGCAATAATGACAGTTTAAATCAACTTGCATCACATCGCCAACACGCCACACAGGTTGTATTAAAAATATGTTCCGTCATTTCTCGAAGGACTTTTACTAGGAGTACAAGTGTCTCTAAATGACGTGAAGCAATGTAACCATAAAGTATCACAAACACCCACAGCGTGTGATGCATATGTATTATTCTTAACGTGGGCGTTTTTGAATACTATACCAACATGAGTAGGGAATCAAAATACGTTTCATATGTTATCCCGCAAAAGCAACAGAAGCTTCTGATGTTGGTTATTTCACAAACACTGGTGTTTGCAAGGTACTTCCTAGTCTCCCAAAACGTACGTGGAGTAGAAATTTAATCAAAGACCATAATACATTAGGGAATGTGTGAAATTGCTTTTTTATTTCGAGAAAATAGCTTTTGGTCGCTTCTATGCGAAAGTAAGTGAAGGTTTAAAGTTTTATGAACTGCTACTGAGGGCTTGGTTTACATCACACAACTTTGGATTTTACAAATTTGAATGCATTGTGTTCGGGCTTATGCTATACCCTTTGTGTTCATGTTTCCCTGGATGTATTAGTTTTCATTTTTTTGGTGAAAAGTGGTGGAATCTATATTTTGTTATGAATGACGTTCAATTAATGCGATGAAGCAAGTAACAGTTTCCGCATGTATTTGACTTTCAACCATTCTTGATGAGTAAAACACATATAAAAGTCGTTGACCAAAAGACGTTGTTGCAGTGTCTTTCACTACTGACGTTGCAGTTGAGAGTTGCGAGGACTCATTGCCGATCAAGATATAGAGCAGGGGTTCCCAAACTTTCTCTGACAATGTACCCCTTTAGCATTCCTACAGATGAGCATGTCCCCTTCAGCATTTCGAAAGCTAAACATGCACCCCTTCAATATTTCGACATATGAACATGTACCCCTGAAATATCTGATGACAAAATATTTTATCATGACTAATCACAGATATATTTAAAATAAGCACATACCGGCTGTTTAAAATAACGTTTACTGATATGTATAAATTTATGGAAATAAAAGATATGTAACTATATATTTCTGTTCTATTGCTAACCGCAAATATACCCCTTCAGATAGGCAAATGTACCCATAGGGTACATGTACCCAGGTTGGGAACCTCTGATATAGAGTTTTTATACATGCAAATAGCAGAGTTATATAGTATAAATGCAAACAATGGTGCAGTCAATAGGGGAATTGATTCTATTTGAAATGAAGACAGAAGATATGTTTAATACGAAGCTAGTTTCCTGGTGAAACTAAATTGCGACTGATTCGCTTGATGTGTGGTCACTGTTGTGATTTAAATGCTTTGCTGAATAGGGGATGTTATGTCCCGCAACGGCGAAGGATAGTAATTCCTTTCTTCGCTGTAAACTCAAATTACTGATTCTAACATTGACATTTTGTAATAATTGCTGTAGAAAAATTCTAATCAGCTCAACTGTAACAGGATATCACATTTGATTAGAATAGATTTACATCAATCTTTTCGCACCATACGCTTGTTTCGACAACACGTTTTGATTGCGTTGGTAATGGAAACTGTGCCAGTACAAATTTGTTTTGCCATCGCTTAGAGACACCAGACTAATTTGTTATAAAAACGTCCAGTCACCTTACAAGTTATATGCTTTTAACCAGGGTTGCGAAGTCAGAAACGGAGCCGGATCGCCTGAGATGGGCATTTTGCCTAGAGCCGGAGCTCAGATTAAAAATCAGGAGCCGGAGCTCAGTTTAAAATTTAGCACAGCAGCTGGAACTATGGCCATTTGAGCTTCAGGTCCCTTCTTAGATACAAACGGTTTTGCCAAATTGACTGAAAACTAGACCTACTTTACCTAAAACAGTGTGCTCTTTATCCTTTTCAACACGGATTTTATAGGAACTGATTTAAACACCATTTTAAGCGTTGAAGCATGTTTTCATGAATAAAAAAGGTCCTTTTTGCAGTTACAGTTTGTTTCTTTGAATTGCTGCATATCGGAAGTGGGACAGTTTTGTCCCAACAGTATTGTACTGTGGGATCAGTTTGTCCCAACAGTATCTCACAGTTGCTCAACCGTTGCCCAGTCAAGCGTAAAACAGTGTAACGGATCAATATATATTACAAGCAGAACCAACTAATCTCTCAATACTGAAATGTCTCATCCCAACTTGATTTTAATGCGGGATAAACGTAACCGTATTGGAGGGCTAGTGGCTTGGGACAAAAATGTCCCAACAGTATCGAAAGGGTTATAGCACACATAACGCGATTGTTACGAGTTACGACACCAGACTGCAACAATGGATCTGCGAGTCTTTGATGTTTCCTTGGTTTAATCATCGCTAAGGTTGTGACATCTTAGTTGGACAGCCGTGATTTTGCTTGTAGAAGTAATAAAAAAGTAAAATAAAATAACATCTCGCTTTATCGTCAGAATAATCAAACCGGGTCTGTAGTGGTGTAGGGACCTAAACATAATTAAGCTATAATTAGTAGATAATATCCATAGCTTTTGCAGCTGTGCAATCATGGATGGCAGCGAGTATGATTCAAATATGATACTATTGCAGACCTAAGCGTGAAATGCACGGCCCGCAATTGTAAAGTAGGATTTTTGTTAGGAACTATAAGGCTTAGTAGCAAGATTAACTACATTACTTGCAAAGTTCACTGGAAACCATTACGTTTACTCGTAGCAGCGAAACCTGAAAGTCATAATTAATTGGCAGCGAACTAGCATGGATTTGCATAGCGGTACATTTTCATGAGGGTTTAAAAAAGCCATGTAAACAAATGTGAACTTTTCTTGGGATTTTCATCTGTGGAAACAAATTTTATGTTTCCAGCACGATAACCAATTTTATTTTCCCTTAAATTTTGCAGTTAAAATGCCCTTTACTTTGCGACTCATCACTGCTTATTATAAGTGCAACAAACAAAAAATCAGATGTTTGCATCTTTATGAAAACCAAAGGTGAACTTCTTGCTAGAAACCATACTATTTCTTTGAACAAAGGACTTTTAAACAGATCGTTTCATTTGTGTTAATGCAAATGTAAGCACGTTAGAAAGCACATATTAGAGAGTTAATCGACTATGTGTTTCACGCTCTTTGCATGGTTTGCCTGAGCAGATCTGTTAGCTGGAATCACCAAGACTGCAACAGCCAAAACACGCAACGAGTGCAAAACACTTCGTCAGCTGGACCGGGATTGTGTCAAAATGCCCGTACACAAATGTAATTTTCCAAACAGCAGTTTTCTTGACTCCGGTCGTAATAAATGACAAAAGGTCACCAGGCATCAATAGAAAAATCAGCGAATGCTTTTGCAGTATTTGTTTATATTACCGTAATCTTGAGTTACGTTTCTACTAGTACCTGTTCTTTATCTGAGCCGGTCATTGCTGTTTTTTCTCTGATTTTCTCATGGTAAGAGCGCTGATCGTAAAAACTACTAGATTAAAATTCTCAAATAAATTTGGTATATCCTTTCAGATTTGTGTGTTTGATTTATTTCATTTTCCATTCAACTTGAGGATCACCAAGACAAAATATTAACGTGTAAAAACGAACACTTGTCATGCCGATATGGAAACTGCAAAAGCAACATTTTGTCAAACAGGGGCTGTGGTTCTTTGAGATGATAATGTACTGCTATAGCCGTCTTCAATTCAGGTCCGGGTGACATTTTGCTAACATAGCTGGAGATACGTATGATATTTCGTTCAAACGACAAAGCAAATATTGAAATCTTTGCTCGTAAGGTTTTATAGGATGCTTCTCTATCACATGCTTTCAGAAAGTTCCATGTTTTAAATCAGTTACTCATAATTATTTTAGTTGTTTGGTACGTCCTTCAAACCGCGAACTGAGACAACACAAGTTTTTGATTCAGTCACTAAACTTTGCACATTTTTCTGTTGCTTGATAATGTTTCATTTCAAAATAATCCATATTTAAGAGGGATTTACCACGTAACTAACAGCAAGAAGTACTGTGTATGGATAGAAACGGGCAGGCGTCATTCTAACGAACACGTGGTTGGTAGAAAGAAGTCATTGTTTGCGTAAGTGGTGCATCATTGGGTAAATGGTTTAGATCAACCTTGCCAGGAAAAAAGGGATGAGCAATATATGGTCATCAGCGAGCAAGCGTCATTTTGAAATAAGCGTAGGTGAGAGACAGAAGTGAAACGGTATATATGCGGGAAATGTGTCAGAAACTCATTTTATCTGTACTGTCAGGAGTATAATTTTGATATTGCTTGAACAGCAGAAAGCAAAACATCATGAAAATTCTTCACGTCGAATACGGTTTATTTGTTTATATACTTTCGCAAGTACGAGCATCGGATGCTGCAGGTAAACACTGGAGATAATACACACTAGCTGTTTTTACTGTTTCCCTTCCTTAGTCTATTTGAATAAGAGCTGTCAGTATCTACTTTTTGGGCGAAATATATACTCGGTAAAAATCATAGTGTCTGATCCATTCCTGGTGAAAAATTTTTTTGATAATCCTGTTTCGTTTCTTTTTGTCGAACTTTTTTATGATTTTTGCACCGTTCTATACATTGAGTAGTTTAGCTTGCTTTGAAAAACATTGCAGTTGCAAATATAAAAACATTTTAAAATTACATTAAAAGTTTTTTTCTCAAATGTATGTCGTAAATTAATCGATTTCGTACCAATGTAAAGATTGTTGCCAGAAAAATTTTGTAAAAACAACTGGTCGTCTGAAACTTTGGAAAGATAATGTGTCTCCACTCAACACAGAGTGAAATAGGTCATGGAATCAGCTTCGGAAAGTGTGACATTGTGTCGCAATCGATATAAAATCTTGGGAAAAACATTATCCTTAAGAGTCTACGAAAACAATTAAAATTCAGTATTTTTAATCCTCTGTGGAGAACATTCTCAACGAAATGCGATGAACAAAAATTTATTGTTCAATGCTTAAAACCAGCGCAGTAAGCAATGAAGTTGTGTTTTAAAAAACTTTTAGCAGGATTCAAGCAGTTTGTTATCCAACTGTGCAAAAAAACGATCAGCGTAGGTGATATACAGAAGTGAATCGGTATATGTGGAGGTTTAAAGTTTCACCTGAGACCAGAGAAAAATTTGCTTTCACATTTTGTCAGACAATTTCTGTTCGGGCCACCTCAATGCCTTTTTTATGCAATCGTTGCCTTCAGCCAACCAGCAGAACATGATGTGTGTCTAACTCTTGAGTTGTTTACAGAAGTATCTTCGTAATTTTCCATGCTTCATTAAATTCTTGGCATCGTTATTTCACTTATTAGTCTCCTGAATCACTGTAAATTATCTTCAACACAAAATACAGTAAATTTTTATTACTCGATGATCGTACTTGAAAAAGTCGCTGACGCGTTATTTAAACGATTGTTCCTTTTTGGCATTTCCTTGCGCATTGTTAGTCTTTTCTTCTGTGTATTAAATAAACGTTTTCGTATTTAGTGTATTTTGTGTACTGCTGCTAAACTACTTGACATGGATCTCAAGTTTAGGATAAACCAACAAGCATACAGAAAACGTTTTAATTGCTATATTGCTGAAACATACACCGTCACTTACTAAGAAACTATTAGGACAATTTTAGATCTTCAAAAAACACTTGCTAAAACTACTGTACACGGTTTGCTAAATTACGTCAGAAGTTGTAACGATGAAGTACCACAAACACCCACAACATTATACGCACATGCACTATTTTTAAAGTGGGCATTCCTGAACGCCACAACAACACGAACAAGGAAGCAAAATTTATGTCATGCGTTACCCCACAAAAACAACAAAAGCATCTGAAGTTGGCTGTTTCACAAGGAGTTACGTGTGCAAAATACTTTTTGGCTGTCTAAAAGTATGTGGAGTAGAAATTTCATCAAATGTCTTCATGAATTAGGTAATGTGGCATAATGCGTTTTTATTTTGGCGATAAAATAGGCTTTTGGTAGACACTTCAAAACTGGCTTTTGGTTGAAGTAGTTGTTTTTCTACCTATTCACACTCGCGTATACGCAAAACACAATAAAAGATTGGTGGAGAGAAAAATGATAAAAATGATGAATTGAGTCCAACGAGCAATCCTTCGTCAGGTTGCTCAGCCTCAAACCGTTGAACAGTTGACTGTAAGTGACACCTGATCTTTTCATGCTCTGTTAAGCTCACACAAGCATTAGACCAGTCAATAAAGCCATCAATGGATCGCATTGGAGAAAAGCTTACAGCACAACAAAAGCAAAATTACCGATATTTGCAGCTGACTACACCAGCCATTTCCTTTGCATCACCTCTCCACTGGATAATTTACGTTGTAAATAACAAATTGAAAATTTCCTGCCTGCTACCTCTTTGCGAAATTCATAATTCAAATCTAACTTATGTGGACGTTTCGCGATTAGAACATCTCGCTGAGCTGTTAAAAGATGTTTGGGCCAAGACGCAGGATGCTTACAACTTTCGATAAAGCTAACGTTAGGGCTGTCGTTTTTCCTCTCGGAATCTGACTTACGCTGCTCTCCCAAGGTAGATGATGATGTGCTTGTTCAGCAGGTTGCGCATGAGATATAGGTAAATTTTACAGATCTTGATCCTTCAAAGAACTGAGTAACTCACTGTCTGAGTCCACGATCTTGGTACTATTCTTTGTAACGATAAATTTCTCTATTGGTCCGTTGATACACTTTCTTTCACTTCCCTTGGCTGCTTTTATATTCCTCTTTTCATTGCCACTATGGTAGGTTCTGCCTATACCACGTTTTCCTTTAGCATTGTTTTGTAATGTGGAACGCAGGCCCGGATGGGAAAACAGACAATTCCCCCGCAATTTTCAAAAACATTTTACTTGTTAGGCAAAACAACAAGTTACAACTATTTTGCACCTCCGTAAGTAGTACAACAACAACAACAAGTTACAATCATTTTGCCCTCCCCCGAAAATATTGCCTGGTTTCGGCCTTGGTGTAATGTCTAAGTTTCTCAGTTTATCTAAATAATATTTAGTTATAGTAACAAGGTTGCCAGAAAACAGTAAATACAACAAATATTTTTTCAATTTTTCAGTTTGCTTGCAGCACTTTTGATTAGCGTTTGAAGGCATTAAATATCAATTGCTATTAGATGGGATTTCAAGCTTTCTCGTGGTAACTTCTCACAAGCTATTGTTTCCGACCGGAGGGTAATATTGCCGGCAGCACTAATCCAAAGAGACACAACAACAGTTAAATGTGGATTGCGATTTGAAAGAGGTTAAGGCTATCACAAATGAAGAACTTTGGGGCGCAGTGAATATAAATATTATAACCAAAACTTGGGGCAATATACAATATACATTTTATCAAAGCGAAGGCCCCAGCTTGCAATTGTTTCAGAACAACGACCAAGAATAGATTTGGCACAACTGGCGTTGGTACTCAACTGCTATTGACCGACTGCCCAGACAAGCTGACACGCATCAGTGTCCAGTACAAACCAAGTGAGCTAAGATGACACAAAATATTTATACAAATTCAAAAACTGGGCAACACGTTTTGTATTTTGATACTGGTTTTATTCAACAACATCCATATTTATGGGGCAATTGACGTGTAGACTGCGTTACAAACAGATGTTCAATGTTTAGATAGAAATGAACAAGCATCAATCTAACAAAACGTAGTTGGGGTGAAGAATTTTCTGGGTAAACACCTTGCGCATCTTGTGGAAAATCGTTTATTAGTAATTTGTCAGAAGTAGAATATTATGATCAATATTTCGTTAATTTGACGAAACGTCAGGTGATTGACAGAAGTAAATCTTATGTACGTGGCGTATCTTTTGCTCAGTACAGCTTTTGTGTGTCGACACTAGATTTACATTTTTCTAAAATATCTATGGATGGTTTAATCACAAAAACGTGGTAAGTAGTGAATTTGCGTGATGCATATTCTTCATTATATAAAATTTTCCGAGTAAAGTGTATTGCCAGGAATATTTTATAAAAGTAATTGGACATCTGAAACTTTGAGAAAATAATGTGTCTCCACAGTGTCAAGTACATAATGCAATTCATTTTGGAAAGCATGATATTTTATCACAGTCGCAAGATTCAAATGGTGATGCAAGCACTATCCATAAGAGCTTAACTGGGGGACAGAATTGACGTGCTGTGATTAACTTGCAATGTCATCCAATACTTAAAAAATAATGCAATGTTGTTCAATACTTAAAAGTGGCGCAGCGAGAAATCAGATGTTTTGAACAAATTCTAAACAGGATTGCGCGCCGGCCAACGTACGTATGTCCAGCAATTTTGATATGTAAAAGTACAAAAATCTAAGGAAGTTTGAAATTATGTCACGTTTCTTAATAAAAGGTTGAGTAGGACAAACATAAAGGTTTAGAAAGAAACGTTGAAAGGTGCAAAGGGCAAGTGACAAAATAGTGAAAAAATCCAAACAACAACTTTGTGTTTTGGCTTTTGGTAACAAGTGGTGCCTTTTCAAGGAGGAAATTTCATAAATCAGCATAAGTTCCCTTAGCTTTTTTCAAATTTTCTTTCAATAATTTTGAACTATTTAAAGTTTTGTAATTTAACATGCAGCAGAACCATTGTCACTAGCATATTTAGGACAAGGACCTTTGCAAAAATTGTCTATACTGCAGCAAAAACAAAGTTTTTTTCAAACAAGTTGAATGTTTTCGAAAGACTGGGGAAAGCAGTGGCGTACACAGAAAATTTTCATGGGGGTTTCATTCAGTGGAATATGGTGGTCATTTTTATTTGGTGTGTGCGGTTTGTGACGTCAAAATGTGACGTCATATTCATGTTTCCAAACCAACGTTTTTGCGAAATTCATTGACACAATATGCGTGTTCTTCTACACGTACTCGCCTTAATTTATGTCATTGCACTGAATATAAATTATCAGCGCTCCAGGTTAGGATATCGGAGGAAAATACGCTCAACGCTGTGTTACAGCAGTTCATAACTGCAAAAATATCAAGCTGCGCGTAACAGGGGAGTAAAACACACTCAGGTCATCACTGCGTCAGAGCAAATTACAACTGTAAAATCAAGCTGAGCTAATCCCTCGTTGAACACGAGCAGTGGAGCATAGAAAGCGTGAGGCTGGACTGTTTAACGCACATCCTGATTTGCAAGATCGAATCTTGCTAAACTGCACAAGAATTGAGAATGCGCATAAAATACGCAAGATAACTTTATATTTTTTGTTATAAATAGACGTCCAGCAAACTTTTAGTTTTCCTTTTCCCTGCTGAGATATTATCAAACACCTGAATGCTTCCATGTTAACAACTACTGTTTTTGAGATCGTGCAACACTTCTATCATGGTACAGAAAATGGTAATGTAACCAATGCGGTCAGCGCATGCGCTGATCAGTCACTGAAGACAAAATTAAGACAATTGTTTTGTATAAAGTGAACTATGGCCGAACACAATCTTAAACATGCGTATGTGGACGAAAGGTCTGCAAAAAGTGGTGAGATGTTTTCTGGATGCAGACGATAATCCAGATTTCCACCATAACCTAATTATTAGTTTTTGAGCCATTTACAATGTTCCTTGAAATTTGCATGCAAATTCATTCCATTGCATTTGCATTAAGTCGACAAATTAACAAGCAAAAATTATGCGATAACAATCAATCCCCTTTGCGCAGGTAATAAAGATTTCGTAAAATATCAAGCTCAAGGGGAGGGGTTAACTCCAACCCCCCCTTGCGTACGCCCTTGGGGGAAAGTTGTTGCAAACGAAGGCAAGATCTTACATTACTCTGTATAAAGTAGCAACGTTTGCACAAATGACTTTGCAAAATCCAAATCTTTCCGTGATTCTAAGGAAATAATATAGTGGTACGCACCATTCTGTCCTTAAAACGAAGTAAAATTTGCCAGAGCCGTCAAACCAAGGAGTTAGTTGTTAAAATATAATTTATTTCTCATGGAATTATCCACAAATTTGGAAAGCCGGGTCAAAAATAATATTCAACAGACCGGCAGAACCAGGCTAGGCTTCTAAAAGAAGTTAAACAATTTTCATTTCTCATGTTTTCAATTTTTACTTTCAGTTTCGAAAGTTTACTCTTGGGAACGCTTCTCCCTCTCTTCTAACTCTTACAAAACATTGCTCAAGAGAAAATTTTTTTGAGAAGTCCGTTCTTATCTTTGTTTTCAACGGACCAGTAAAAACATGGTTACTAATCAAAAAAATCTATTTGATAAATATCCGAGTTTTAACTGGTCCGATGTAGTATGTCCTGCAGTTCCAATGCCAGCATCTGAAAAACATGCAAACGTAAGGAAATTCTAATCAAAGTTACATGTCATTGAAGTTTTCTGGCATCATTTTCTAAGATCTTTAAAAAAAACGCTTCTAACAGCAGCTTTCCTGATTTTTTGCTTACGAACCATGAGCTCAGCAATACTGTACAATTACAGAATTGTTTCTTTCGCAAACCGTTATTAATATCTTTAAAAAATATGTATTTCAGGACCGCCAACGCCAGTTTCTGCAAGACTGGGATACGTCAACTCAGCATCAGGCCTTTCGTTAGATGTTTCATGGACAATGCCAGCTGGTACCTACGTTCTCAACGGATTCAACATTTCTTTGGTACCATCATCAAGCGAAAAAAAATTTTGGACGTATCTCACAAATGTCGTAAAAAGCAACTACAAATTTACAATTGCAAACATGACCGCTGGGGATCGTTACAAAGCTACAATTCAAAGTTTCAACTCTCTTCATACTAGTGCTTGGTCTCAGCATACGTATGCATATACAAGTATGGCAATTCAGTGTGTTTTCGAAAACTATATAATTAATTATTATGGCAGATTAAATTGGTTCGTTGTTATTTACGTTTTTGTTTTTCCGATAAACTAAGATATACAAACATGCTTGGTTTGTCATGTGCAACTTTTGGCATTAGATTTTTGCAGGGCAAATTTTAGCACCAATCATCAAACGAGCCATTTTCGTGTACAACAAACATTTCACTCGAATTTGTTTCATGGAAATGTTGTTGTTAATACATTGCGTAATGAAGCCGAAAACTTGAACCAGAGTCGTTTGGGAAATCTGATGCGTTTTTATTTTATCATGGACAATGGACAATGGTTTATTGTTTCATATGACTCAGACAACAAACAGGAGCACTACAAGAGGCCATTGCACTGAGCAACCCAACCACAATAGTGAACATTAGAGCAAATAAAAATGCAATGACGCAATGGTTGATCAGTGTAAACCAGTGGTTCTCAAACCTTTCTACACGTTGACCCCCAATTAAAGAACACAATTTTCTGTAGACCCCGTGACCCAGCCCAACAGTTACTAATGCAAGGAAAGTATGTGTCAAAATAAATTTGAATACTTTTTCTTGAAATGCATGACAAAATACAGTAATAAACAATCCAAAAATATGCTTAGAACTATAGATGTAATCATAACACAAAGCATAACTGTCAGTGCAGCACACCATTTTCTCCACTTTCAACTTCATTAATGCGAAGGATGTGCCTGATGGGACATAACAAGCTCCCTGTGACCCCAGCAGTTATTCATTGACCCCTGGCCATTCAGTGACCCCCATTCGACCCCGTGATTATTCATTGACCCCTTGGACTATTCATTGACCCCCAATTGACCCCTGGGGGTCGATATCGACCACTTTGAGAACCACAACAAAGCGGGGTGCTGTGTCATATAGGATTGGTGAGGGAGCACGGCTGTCATCTATTCCAGGGTTCTCAAACTTTTGGTGTTATGGAGCCCATGACGAGATTGACCATAATTTACGGAGCCCCACAATAAATTTCTAAAAATAAAAACATAAGTAAACGAATAGCTCGCGGAGCCCCGAGGTTTCTCTCGCGGAGCC
>JGI24158J21664_10002287_pt1 | contig 23016 bp, 13 predicted proteins | sample Ectturendosymbi3_FD_21664 | JGI IMG/M metagenome (IMG submission 21664)
AATAAAAAGTTTGCCGAGCTGTCTTCTGGTGAAAGAAGACGCTGGTGAAGCTGTCTTCGGACAAGCTCGTAAGCGTCAATCGGAGCGAGTCGAACGGAAACGATTCGATTCAAACCGAAACAAGGAAGTAATCGTTGCTACTCGTGAACACGCGCAGCTTCACCAGCGACACGACGGGAAAATCATCACCAACGCCTCCTGGCGAGAGAAACCATTGACACAAACGACGGAGCTGTGAGCGATTAGCCGTCGCCGTTGTCGTCATCGGGATCAAGAGATCGAAGTCAGCGGGCGACGTTAAAGGCAAATACTTGCCAGAGACTCGCCACATCCGCCAGAAGCGAAAGCGCAACGATTAGTTGGGTCTTTCACTACGGAAAGACGCGCACATCAAAGTCGCGCACAGTGTACAAAGTTGCCCCCCACCCCGATGAGTGTCACGTCGCTGGCACGTGATCTACGGGATGGCCGTTCCTGCAGCGATCAAAGAAGAACGGTAACACACCACAAAGACAAAAGTCACGCGGTTGGTCTTGTGTGTGACCCCGGGGAAGTTAGCAGAAAGGTGATTTCGCTGAAACGATTTCACAACAGAAAGGTCATTTCGCTGAAACGATTTCACAACAGAAAGGTCATTTCGCTGAAACGATTTCATTCCTGTTCGGGCAGTGCAAGTACAATTCAAATACGAGACGTTGACGCCATTGTCCTAAGTGTGCGAGCTCAGAAGTCGATACAAACACAACTAGCAGATCGCGTCCCAGTCGAAGTCGTCCACGATTTCGTCATTCTGGGAATCAGGTTGGGCGTTGTACCTGAAACAACAGCAAGCATGAATGCATGGGCTCGATTATATTATTTTTCCATTCCTTTCAGTAATTTCACCTCTTTTTCAGAACCCTGTGTATTTCAAACACCCAGCAATGCAAACCAGTTTACTCAAAAATATGCACAATGCAGTCCCAACTGCGAAACCTTTTATTTCTTTTCTGTGATGGTTACTAAAGCAAGAACACCACATAAATTCAATGCAAACTTCTCGCAGTCTTTCTGCACAAGGTTGTTATTGCACAGTGTGCCATGGTCGCTTAAAATCAGACCGATAATTACACGTGATGCTGTTGAAGGCGATGAATGTTTTTGAACACTTTATAACCGTTCTGCTTACCTGGGGGGTGGCACAAGGTTGGGAGGGGGACGCATGTTGGCCATGTTGTTGCTCGCTGCAACAGGAAGTTGACCTGAAAGAGGACAAAAAATCAGTGAGGCTCAAACCAAAAGAGATGTGAGCTTTTCAGAAACAGTTGGTAAAATGATCATGCACAACAAGCTTTTTCTCGGTTCCTCAGCACACCGCAAACATGAGATAGAACTTGCTTCCTGTTTTCCTGCCAGTGATAACTAACCTTTAGTCGCAACTGTTTTATGATCATGTTGCACACGTCATTGCAAAAGCCGCCTGATTTTCCGAACACAGCACCACAAACAATATCTGTGAGATCAGTGGTCCATTTTCGAACACGGTTTTCCCCAAATGAGCTCTCGAGAAAAACGTACTATCCCAGAAACAAGGTACTGCAGGTCCTATTTGGTGCGTGGTGGCATTCAGTTGGTCGTAGTTTCCCGCATTGTTGTCATCTATTTCGTTACATAGTGAAAGGAAAACCACGATTTGCTTCATCTTCCGGTATTTTTAAGGTATTTTTTAAAAATTTAATTGGGCTTTTCAATGCACTGCACATTTTTCAATCATTGCTATGCACCCGAATAACATGAAAATGTGAAACAAACTAATGAATGACGTTTGTAACTGTTGAGTTCAACTAACTCCAATGCCTTCTGATGAATCAGATGTTGCGTTTCAACGCGTAGATTTGGTTAAAAACGTTATGCGTTCAACCTACTGCAAAATCAGAAGTATCGCAAAGACGTTATGGAACTTATCAGACTATCGCTTGTGGACCTCCAGCGTTGCTGCCATTTGCATTTTTTGCCAATTAAACCCAAAAACTAGTACATTAATGATGACGATCTCGTACCGCACATTCCTTATCACATGTGCCTTGGACATAGAACTTCTGTTCTTCCAAGTGATGCCTCCAACTTGTTTTTTTGTTACAATCATTTTCTATATCTTAGAAGCTGGTGGCGAACGTTTGCCAATTTCTAGGAAGTGCATTTGAGTGTTTATGCTCGGATGCATCTCGCTTTACCAAAATATCGGTAGGTCCATGTTCTTATTGCTGTTTTTTTCGGACAACTTTTGACTGTGAACTGACTCAAAATTTTCGGTCCTTTTCAAAAATTTCAGTTAATGACCGACAAAAAACAGTGAGCTGAAGTAAAGGTTCATATAAAACTGACTGAAGCGTTTGTGGATTTTCGGCGACCTTTCGAAGCTTCACGAAATCTCAGGCAATGCAACGAAAATAACCCCAGTGCCTTGTTTTGATCGGCCCGCGTTGTTTGCGCGAGCGAAGCAGCGAAGTAAACAAACACGTAAGCACCGGGGGGGGGAAGACAATCAAACTGACCCGAGGCCTAAAGAGAAATGATTCGGCGATTAACACAGCGACCTTCAAATGTTGAAATAGCCTTTAAGTTGCACTTAACCGTTCCCCGGGGGGATAAAATGCGAACGACGCGCGAAGCGAGTGACGCAGCGAAGAACGACGTCACTGCTTCCGCCCAAAAAGCCATTTAAAAACCTTATTGTGGACTGAGGGCCCGGTCCGTACAAACGCGAGCGCCTGGACACGTGTAAGGGTCGCCGCGACACGGCAAAGCAAATTTGCGCAGAGCGAAGACATCGCATCGCGCGCGCAAACAGCGCGCGAGAGTGAAGCAATTAAGGCTGACGTCATCACTACAAATCGCGCGCAACGTTTCCGGGCCAGACGCACGTCAGCTTTTCAGATAAAGAAACACTCGAGACGAAAACAGTGCCCGTACCCATGGCAACCGAGCGATGAGGTTGCAAAGAGAAAATTCGGGGAAATGCATCGCGCTCGAGCGATCGCGTCGCGAAACGATTTTTATCGCTATTTTTACGAATTACAGTAAAAGTTCCGAAACGACATCGCGCAAAATGCGCTGACAACAAACAAGCAAGACGCCGTTGACGTTCTACACGTATGTTTCAAACCAGAAAATCCGATCAGTTTCGAGGATGGCGGTGAACCCCAAGTATCGATCGGATATGGGGAGGATTCTGCTCTAAACAGGCAGTTAATGATCCATTGCCAGCGTAGCAAACGCGCATTTCTGGCCCTTTTTACCCCTGACCATCTGTGCTGACCCCGGATCCTCACTGCGTTACCCGGGCGAGATCAGCAACCGCGAAAAAAGGAGAAAAAAAAGAGCCAGATACGGATCCGCTAAAAAAGATCGAAAAAAAGATAAAAGAGCCAGATACGGATCCGCTAAAAATATCCACTCAACTAAAAATTACGACACGGAAGTAAACGCACAATGCCAAGGTCTTTCTTCTTCGACTGCGAGACCTACCATGAACGCTGCCACTGTGTTGTGAGATGTGGCTTCGGCCGGCCGACAGCGAGTGCGACTGGTTCGGGACTACTCCGGTCTGCCGGAAGAACGTGTTCAGGCTGCAGCACAGGTTGTCCATGGACTGCTGGTCCAGGTCCCAGTTCTTCTGGTCCGCTTGCTGCATGTTCTCGATGAGATCTGCAACGCAATAAGAAACGCAATGACGCCAGCCAATGAGCGGGCTAGCTGGACTAGAAGCACACAAATATGATTTGTTCTTTTTCTGCAGATAGCTGCACGGTGATCCCTTAAACCTGCGCCCGAATGAAGCAAATAAGGAAACGCAAAGGTTCCAGGCGAACGCTCAACACTCCACCTGCCCACAGCCCTTAAGCGCAAGAAGTTGCAGGGCGTGTAAAAGGCGGTGTGTTCGCGGCGGTCCGGCGCTCTTCAAAGCCGTGGTGGATGTTTTCGAAGCCCGCGCGGTCTGTCTCACAACATTACACCCGCCACACCGCGGCATATTTAATGAGATCCGCGTTGCGCAAACATCGAAGAGCCTTTATTTACTATCGCGATGCGGAGAAATAACAAAAGAACTTTGACAGGTTTTCGAAGAGCGCTGCACGCAACGCCTTTTCAGCAGCTTGCTTGGCGAACGGTGTCGTTTCTTGCTGAAAAATCACGAGTTTTTGTTTCACAAACGGGGGCTACATTAGCAGGGGTTTGCTGCTGCGCCCGAGGGCGATTTTGGGCTGCGACTAATATCTGTTTTTAAAAAAGAGAAAAGATAAGCGAAGGAACGCCCCGATGACGTCGCCACGTCAGATCAGAGGACGACGCAGATAAAAAAAATAACACCAGGGATGCTTTTTGCGCGTCGGACTGAAAACCCTGATCCGGGACTTTGAAACGGATGGAAAAAAATCCGCCGACTGTGCGCGTGTTTCAAAATGCTTGTACCGGCGTTTCGCGTGAAGGAGGAGGGGCGCGAGACCCACAGCATTTTACGAAAGAACTCGCATCCTTATCAATTTGCGCGCGGGCTTAAGCAGCCGAAACGCGGTTTGTAAACACCGGCTGGTCGGACGGGCGACAGTAGCGCGAAGAGCCTGGCTTTTTCGGAACCGACACGCGCGTCCGTTTGGTCGGCAAACAACGGGCGCAAAAAATCGAGCGATTGGCGCGCTTCGGCCAGGGCTGGATGTCCAACGGGTCAAGAGGTTTTCGTTATGTTGACGTGTGTTGCCGCTCGATTGGGGTCAAGGGCCGGTCACGGCGAAGACTACGGACTGGTGCGTTATCCTTTTGCAGGATAGACGACGACGACGCAGAAGAAAGCGCGATGCGGGAGCTGCCTCGGCGATTGCAAACGCTTTGACGAAACGGCCGATCGAGGCATCGTGCTGTTGTATTGCAGCTGCCTCGGACGGGGTTTTTAAGGCGTTTCGAGAGACCGAAATGGTCTCGCTGCATAGTCACCATCAGAATACACTAAAATATTTATTTACGACCATCTCGGTATTCAAATGAAATAGTTACGATCTCTCAAAGTGTCTTTGCGGTCNGCAGGGTCAGCTCTTAACAAAAACCCTGACCTCAGACATACCGAAAGTAAGAGCCTGGCTAGAGGGTCAGGGGGGAACCGCTCAGCATNTTAAGGCGATTGAAGCTTAAAACAAAAGAAGAAAACAACCGACACCGGAATTCCTACTTGCATGCAGCAACTGCGTCTTCTGCGCAACTTGCCTAACGTCAGCAGTGCGCCTTTTCAAACGCCTTCCGCGAACGTGCGCTCACAGTCTCATTTTTTCGCTGTGGCTGCTGATGCAGGGGAGTGTGTGTGAGACGACAGGTTAGCAAATAAAATTCGGAAGGCTGAACTGTGCCAGGTCACGATCGATCGCGCGCAAAGGCTTACCGTGGAAATGAGTGAAGTCGACACCGGACCAGTTGTGGGTCTGCGCCATGATGCAGCTCTGCCGGAGCGTCTCCACGTTGTTGTTGCCGAGGTCGAAACTCAGACCTGCAAATTCACGCAGACACTGAAAGCCAAGTCGTCGTCGGAAAGGTGGAGTTTTAAACTAACAAGGACAACTTAAGTGTCGACTTATCGAATGTCTAATTTACCACTTGCTGCTTAAATGTAATTTTCTGAAGCGCAGTTGCAGTAATTACACGCGCCAGCTTCTCTGAAAGCATCGCCGTTCAGCAATGAACGTGAAAAAGTCAATCATCTGGTGAAGCAATGCTAGAACATGACAAATGTCGCCAACACCACAACGCACATGACGCAGCTAGCCGGCCGGTTGGACGGACTGACATCTCACGTGCATTAGCATCAGAGGAAGAGCGACAGATAAGAGCAAGTAACGCAAACGCATTAGTCATTGGCCGTGGATGAATATTGTGAATAGGTCCAGCTGAGCTGATAATAATCACGACTCTCCGACGAGCAGTAAAAATAGCTTTTGCTTTACAAGTTTTCTGCAGAAAAATTGACGGAACCGGAAACTCGTGATAACTGAATTTCACGACTGCAGTAAAACTAAACCGAGTGGTGCGAACTCCAAGTGAGGACTGTGGACTTTTCAAGCAAAGCAAACCTCAATGCAGAAAGCTCTTGTTTTAAAAGCGGCTCAAATTCAATCAGCACACCTGAAGAACTGGCCGACGGTTTATTGATTTGGTTCAAGGTGGCAGAGGTGCCGAGGCCGACATGGCCAAAATTGACCTCAGAATGGCCGTGCCGCAAGGGACCGCTGTTGTTGTCCGAGAGGTGAAGGTAGTTGGGCTGGGGGAGCCGAAGGTGGTGATGCATCGAGTGCTGACCCGGCATATGGTGGTAGCCGGTGTGGGAAGTGGAACAATGGCCTGAACTGCTGAAGGAAAAACTCAATTATTATTGAGAAATCGTGGAGCAACAAACTTAAAAAAACAAATTCGACGACGCACGAAACACATCCTATTTTATAAGGTTGCTGTTAAAGTCACTTCTTCAGAAGAGATCAACGCCAGAGGCGTCGGGTGCCGATTATGCCTTTTACAACCACTTTACCTTGCAAAACAACTTCAAATTTCACCTAATGTCAACAAAAAGCAATTTTCGTAACGAAAAGTCTCTTATCTTTTAAGTTCAAATACTCTAGGACAGGGGTGGGCAAAGTACGGCCCGCGAAACAAATATCATTCTAGGACAGGGGTGGGCAAAGTACGGCCTGCGAGGGCATTTTGTCCTGTCCGCATGGCAGCCACACGTACACAGATACTGCCTAGTTCGAGTCTATGTTCAAGTAATTTTATGGATGAGAATAGAATTCTCGAGATGCATTCCGTCTAAGTGTATTACAGTGTCAATGTGACATAAAACAATACAAATGTTAATAATAGTGACAATAATTCATATTTCGGAACGTAAGTTGTAACTGCAGAAGACAAATCTTTTATACGCGCCCCCGGTGGCAATGAAGTTTTCAGTATGGCCCTCAGCAGAAAATCTTTTCCCACCCCTGCTATAGGATGTTGATTTCGTTACCTTTCGTGAAATAAATCAAGCCCAGAGTTCTTTATCCCAAGTGGTGGTCTACTGAAAACCAATAATGGCATGATCCAATTAAGTTCGACCTAAAGTCCACGCTAAAGTTTACATTGCGACTGCCACTTGATCTCTTAAAACATAAACAACCAGCGTTGGTAAATTGGTTTAAAAAGTGGTTGCATTTCGCCAAATAATACCTTGTACCAAACTCTGCAAAAAAGTTTGGCGCGTGCCCAACTAATTGTTTACTTTAAAGACAGTGTGGTGGTACAGTTGGTTGAGCACGCGCCACCAAAGCTGGCAGGCCGGGTTCGACTCCCGGTCGAGTCATACTTGCGAAATGATAGTCGCAGCCTGTTCAGCTTGGACGGGTGCAATGGACAGTTAACAAGCGGTGCTGCCATTGTCTCGCCACCAATGCAGCAGTCACTGTGAAAGCAGTCGCGTGGGCCACGGCGCATGCAAGTGGAGATGGGCGCCGCAGACCTGTCGTGAGTCGTGACATTTCCAAAAAAAGTACAGAAAGCGTGTATAAACGAAACTGAAACTTGGTTGTTTTTTTACAATAGAAAGATTTCGCAAACGTCGATTAAAGGCAGCCGACACAGTTAACATTTCTACCCTAACAAGTTTCAAGCCGGTTTAAATGGACCAGAAATTCCATCGTCAGGCAACACTGTTTAAAAACCTCGACCTAAACGAGAAACGTGGAAATGTCTCTGAACGCATAAGCAATGGAATCTGTTAACGATAGCGGTACATGTTAGTGAGCAATGTCTGTGAGTCGAATCCCATTTAAAAGCTATCCTGACTGCGGCATGGCCTATGATGAAAACACAGCGTAGTGACACATTTCGCTTNGCTTGAAACTCCTGNGGCCATTACAGTGTTTGAAGCTCAGGTCTGCGTTGAAGAATTGTCGAAGAAGTAAAAACAGGTGAANAAGTGACCTAAATGTGACTGAACGCAACCGGGCCAATCACGTGGTTGCAAACCACGTNGTGGACGTGAAGCAGGTTGCCAACGCCCCCCGGCCCTCCCACGCAAAACGTCAATCGACAAGTAAAATTCAAAATTATCTTTCGACGCGTTACTTNAGACGAGTGATTTTTAGATGAGGTTGGTTTCGTTTGCGGCCGAATCAGTCGGCATCGACACGCCGCCTACCTGGAGAAGCTGCGCGCCGGCTCGGAGCAACCGGCGTCGGAGGTGGAGGAGAAGGCGCACGAGCTGCTGTGAGAATCGCTCATGACGCTTCGTGCTCCTAATGAGGTTGGTGGCGGTCCTGTAACAAACGGAGCCCGTTACGTTTCGAAGCCGCACAGCAGTAACAACGCTTTTCCTGCCCTCCCCCTCATTCCTACCCAGCAGTTGGGGTCTGTCGTCTNGTTTACGGAGATTTTAGACCAGGGTTGGACAACTTTGGGACTCATTAGACNCGTGGATTCCAAAATTTGACTCTCGGGTGCCCGATCTGGAGCAGGTGAATAGGTTGTTTGTGTGAAACAACATAAGTGGGATGTAANCGAATGTACCGGGTTTATTAATATANCTTCCATAAGTTCAGCGGACAGGATCAAAGGGCTTAGTGGNCCTTAGTTTACCCGGGCTTNCTTTAAACACTTCAGCAGGTTTGGCATTGGNTCGACTTTTCAAACAGCACAGCTAGAAGAACTACCATGGTAACAACCAATCGCTTGGAGCATCTTGATCAATGAGCACGTCAAACACTGTTTAGTCGGCTTGTCACTGATGGACGCACAACTACATCCCGAAATTGTACTATCAGTCTGCATACCGAGGGCTAAAACCTCCAAATAAAGTCAAAAAAATGCACACGAGAAGTGTCGATTCTCTGACAAATGAATGGACATTTAGCGTCTTCGGAACAGCACCGGCGCATCCCCAAGTTTAGTCTGGTCGGGACACTTCGTCTTTGTGCGGCCATGTGAAGACTTAGCTTGGTGTGTGCGCAATTGCACAGCTTGCCAAGCCCCAAATTAACCGTAGAAAAAAGCAACGCAACAAGTAGGTGGTTTCTCCTTCTGGCCGCAAAGCGACGCGCACAAATTTCGAAATAGAATGGGAAACGCATTGCTAACTACCGGATCACGAGTTTAAAATGACAATGCAAAAAAACAGGTAGCGGTCACACATCGCAAGCAGCAGAAGGTCAGCGATCGACCTGAAGCACGTGATCGAATAATTTTGGTCTTAACAGGGACCGCGAGGGAATTTCTCCTGGGCAAAAACAGTTGGAAGCAGGCCGAGCAGCATGACAAGACGAGCACACTGCTTCAGGACACGGATCGCCAACTTTGGGCTTATCTCGGCGGGATGCAACAAGCGAATCCGGCGCTCGCGGTCGCGACGGCGTTTGCAAGCAAGCACTTGACGACAAGGCGCAGGTCACGGTCGGCGACCCACCTTCGTTGACGTGAGGCTGGAAAACGGTCCTGAACATGTCGCGAAACGAGCCGCTCAGGTCGCGCAGGTCCGGCACGCTGTCGACGCAAGCGCCGTCGCTGAAGCTGTGATCTGGCGTCTGTGTGAAGGAAACGAGATTGCAGAGAAGCGGACACAGACGACGCGTTCCGTGAGTGCTTGAGCTGATCCGCAGCGTCATTTCAATGGCGATTTAAACGACTGTCAAGTAATCTAACCCACGCTCCCCAAACGGTAGCAGTGGCATCCTCCCAGGCAAGCAAAGAAGCAACGAAATGTTGCGCCATCGCTTTGCACGGAGAACAATCAACGATATTTAACGCCAGGTTTGAGGCAAAAGCAGCGAGGACGGAAATTCACGGTAACGTGCAAATCAAAGATACAAGGGCTCAAGCGCGTTCCAAACGGAATGAATCGAAAATCTTTCAGTGACAATTCTCCACAAGCACTATAAAGTTACGAAAGCGGAGCGTGACAAGCCTCATAAGCGCGACATCGTAACCAAACAGTTTGAAACCGCTTTATCGTCACAGGAACAAAATAAAATACGAAAACGCGAACAACCACGAAGCTCGCAATTTTCTTTGCTGACTGACGTGCACAGGGTTCCCACGCATTTTCAAAAACCATTTTCCATGCTTTTTCAATACCTTTTCAATACTAAATGAAAAAACTGTAATACCATCACTTATCTTCATTTTTCCAAAATTTTATTCATGGTGCACACAACGCAAAAAGCATCTGCAAAACTCACCAGCGGTAGAGAAAGAAATTTGAATAAACAAACGGACGAATTTGGAATTTCCATACTTTTTCAACACTTTATGTACATTTTGGCCAAATTCAATACTTTTTCAAGGTCTTGAAAACTGATTTCACCATTCAATACTTTTTCAATACCTCGTGGGAACCCTGCGTACAGTGCAAAAGAAGTGTGGATGTCAAGCTACGGGTAAAGAAAGTTTTCAGATGACTGCAGCAAAGTCTGTGCAGCGCAAGCGCGTTCTTAAAGGTCGGCACGTTCAGCTCATTCCCGCCAACGTAAAGAAAGCGTTGATTTGCGGCTGAAAATGCGCGCCAGGTCTATTTAAAGCGGCTATCTACCCGAACGCAGCCTACCTGGGACACGTCGGAGCGATTAAGGGGAGTCGAGGCGTGGCGAGGGACGACGCACATCGCCGGGCTGTTGGTTTGCTGCGGGGACGCCTGCAATGCGACGCGCGGGTGGTCAGGGAAAACGCTTGTAGGCGATGACGGCGTTACACGCGCGCGAACATGTTTCGCGCGCTGGACACCGTCGCCGCGACCAGGACATGGGCAGCAGTTTGAGCCTTCGCTGCCCGCGCAGCGCTGCAGGAACTTACAGGACGCGAGCGTGTCGCGGCAGTGACCTTTACAAGCGAGTTCTCGCCGCCGAGCATAGGTCGCTAAAGTAAACAATGCGTCCCAACAAAAGACACAAACGCCTGAAGCGCGCCGGTACGCGCGCAAGTGTTAAAACGATCAAATCTACGTTAACTGAAATTTCATTACAATAGCGGCAGGCAGCTCAGGGAAACGGCAAACGGACGGCGCGTCGATGCAAGGGGAGTGTGCATCAAACCGCCGCGAACACTTTACACGACAACCTTTCACACAAGGGCAAAATAATAAACGAAGATAACACTCACCACGTAGTGATAGTCCTCTCTGTACGGGCTTGGCTGATGGATGTTCTCCGTGGAACCGTGGTAGCTCGCACTTTCGGAGTATTGAAGCTGAAAAAATTGATGCGCTCTGTGAAACTTGGCCAGCGAAAATAACGAAGACTACAGGTACGAACTTACTCGTTTTCAAGCCGAGAAAATCAACACACGTTTTTCTACGGCAACAGCCTTGTTAAATCTTTGACACTGAGAGATTCTACGTATTGCAGCTCGCTTTAGCTACGCGTTCTAAATGAATTCTACATGTTACCAAAAAAGCATACTTGTAACTTCATCGCGGTACGTAACATCTACGTATCGGTAACGAAGTTTCGGGAGTTTTCGTGAATTCTAATGACTGACATATAACAAACGCCAGCTTTTGACAAAAACAAACAACCAGTTCGCTCCAACACTTCATCTCATACACAAGCAGTCTTTCACACTTTCGCAAGTTGAAAAGCTTGCAACAGCTGCATTCCGTAGGTTACTGAAAAGGCATGAAACGAAAAGAATGATGCAAATGGCATATTGGAAAAATTTTGTGCTTGAAAATGCACGCTCACCACGTGCGATTAAAATCACCTCGGTTGGCAACAACAAACTGAGGAATCGGTGCTTTGCCAAGCATCCTAACTAAAATAACACTGGAAAAAATGAGAACGCTTCTGCAGGAATCGAATTTAACGCATCGTTGTGAAGATTGAAAGTTGCGCAAAAAGAGTACGACAGTGAACCTCGGGCGACCCTGAACGAGTGCATGTGATCAGAGTCTTTCGTCACCAAGCACTTTGCGCTGAAAAGCGAAGTGTGAAACACCTCGCTGTGCAGCACAACACGTGTTCTGTCTTCATGGAAAACATTCCACGGAAATGCTGGCGACACAATCGCCTCTTCACGTGGAAAGCGGCTTCAAGTCAACAGGAGTGCTTTCAGCCACATCTGGTTTGTTTGCTTAAGCTGATTAACGGCAGCGCCCAAGCATTACCTAACTACTGCGTGCTCCCAAAGCGGGCAGTCCACCACCTGGCAAAATACTTTTCGCCTGATTTGGCGCTGGCCTGGGCAAATGCAGTGGGCAGCAGGTGGAAAAGTAACAGCACGAATGCACTAATGTAAAAGACAAGCCGAATGTTGTTAGCTATATGAAGGAAAGGTGCAGGCTTGGTGCTTTTGCCGACCAAAAAATCTGGTTTTCTTTCGCTCTGCACTCACATTTTTTCTGCAGGCAAACCATTAAAACGCGGCTATGGCGCCTCACGTGCCATGGGCTTGTTTTAGACGCTTTGTTCCAATGTTTCACTCCAATGCAGAGCTCAAAAACAGCGACCCGAGGTAAAAAAACGTAGCCTGGATGTCATAACGAAGGAAGGGCATTTCAGATGGTATCTAAGACCACAGCATGAGTAACTCGGGCACGCAAAAACGAAATCAACGGTAAGGGCCGCCGGCAGTCATGACTTGTCTTTTTGAGACCGGGGTGTGCAGCTACAACCGCAGAACAGTGTTGTGCAGAGCGGCAAACAATTCAACAAAATGCCGTCTTAGATCTTTCAGCCCGACCCAGGTGCCGTCAAATGGAGTGAAACTGCGTTTTCGCGTCTGAACTGGTTGAAAACAATCATGCTTTTCCCCCATCCCGACGGCCAAAACCTTATTTGTCAACTTGTAACAGGCACATCTGGGTTCTTGGGACGCAGTGAAAGTGGCCTTTGTTTTTGTGTAAAGCTAGCAGCGACTGACACTGAAGTGGGAATATGACCAGAACGATGGAGAAACAGTTACATAACAAGAATCGGAAGACCCTCATTTCATTCAAGAGAATGCAAGCATTCATACCTGTCATTCAGACGACGAACAGAAGAGCGCGAGTTTAAATTTGAAATTCTTTTATATGAGAACTTCAAAGAAGACGCAAGTGTAGCAAGCATTCTTGAAGAGAATACGGAACAATCCATTGTTGTCGATTTCGAAAAGCTTTTCTCACTACCTAGCAATAGAGGTCCGCTTACGCGGTTGTTCGCTGTTGTTCTGCGAACAATGATCCTCGCAGAAAAAAGGCTACCTGGCGGAATCGACACGTACGAACAAAAGACGCACATGCCATACAATTACGCAGGACGAACCCAGGGCAGTGGCATTCATTAAACGAAGCACATATCACTCCGTGCATCTAAAAAAAGTGTTTAGCCCATGATGACGACTGACATTAAGTTGCGACAAATTTAAGCCACATCAATCAGACCCAAATAATGTTACCGAAGAAAATAGTCTGGATTCCAAGTACTTCAAGCAAACAGCTTGTTACCGTTGAGAAGCAAATAATGTCACCGCTGGCAATGGTCTGGATTCCAATTGCTTCACGTTGTTTGCTTCTCATCGGATAAGAACTGTTGCAGAACGCAAACCGCAAGAGTGCTTCACAAGATCAACCAAACACGTGCTGACCCACTCACACAGAGCGACAATTTCGTTTAACTCTGTAACCTCGAAATGCGGTCCGACACCTCGCTGTTCCATGAGCGATCAAGTCAAAAAACGACACTTGTGTAATTACCAGGGACCAAATTACACGTTAGGGCGCCCACAGAAGCAAAATGCGAGCAAGACGTAACTGACGGCAAAATACTCAGCAAGGTTAAGTAAACCAGAGTGGAATTTGAAGTTGCGCAAAAACAATGGCTCGAGAACGTTATCGGGCTCACTTGACAAGTCCTACAAAAAACAAAAATTGGCAACAGTGTGACTGTCTACGCTTAGTTTCACTGCCTTGATAATAATTGGCAGTTGCATAGCGCGCGCAGTTGAGCAGTTCCAGTAGTAAAACGCTACAAATTCAGCCAAAAACATACAGCAGCCAAGCAGCCGTGTCATTAATCTTATCAGCTTGTCCTATAATCCCTGGGCCGGCGTTATGAAATTGACGCGTAAGTAAATCCATAAATGTAACCATAGGGCCATAGGGAGTGACGGGAACGAGCACCAAGTCGCACAGGCTACATTACCACGGAACGAAGGAAAAGATACAAACGATTCTATTTGAATAAGAGCTTATGATGTCTACTCAGTAGACGAAATATATACTCGGTAAACATCATACTGTCTGATTCATTGTTGTCGACGGAGTTCTTCTCGATAGATACTGACAATGCAAACGCTGTTTCTTTTTATGAAAGTGCGCTCTCTAAAACGATGTGGCAAAGCGCCGATCTTCACATTTAGTTCATTTTTACCAGTCACCCAGCACATTTTCTAGATCTGCAAGTTTTAAGAAGGTCGCATAGTAATGAGCATGAGCTTACTACTTTTAACGCGTGGTGCCATGGCGAAGAAACGTCACCGTCATTTAAAAATCAAGCTAAGCAGCAGTCACAGTTTGATGGTGGTAACCTCCTCACTGTGGTTCGATGAGTTGATAAGTCTCACTTTTAAGTAGGAAGCTGAGCGACAAGAAAACGTTTGCGATGCATTTGTATAGGGCGCAATTTTGCAAGTTAGCCTGGAAATTCAGCCAAAATCGTTAATTTTCACAGTGTACCGTTTTAACTTCCTGTCGTAATTTGGCCGCGGCCAATAAATGACCGGCGTTTTCACACTAATGTCAGGCGAGTGGACAGGATGTGCCCGTGCTCAATGCACTGAAACGAGTCACCCTTTAAGCAATTCCAGTATGTAAGGTAAGTAATGCGTGGTGATTAACCAACACACCTCTTCAATGCGACATTTCTTGCCCAGTACCATAACAGCAGGATCTGCATCGGTGACAGCAGCGCACCGCGATACTTTTTGTACGTGCCGGTACATTTCGGGAAAGCACTAAGCTGTTCGTTTCGAATATGACGAATACATAAAACACTACTTCTTGCAAAGACCAGCGGCGATTGACACTTTATCGATCGACCCAAAGCACGGCTTTCAGAAGTTCACGCGATGGAGAAAACTTGCAGTTCGCTTGTAGTCAGTGGTGAAAGTGCGGCAGTGGAGAGCACAGAATAGCCATGTCCCACCTGTGGCCCGCATGCGGCCTAGTCGAAGGCTTTCGCTGCAGTGTTGCAGTGTTAAGTACAAACTGTGCTTATTTAGGTAATCTTAAATTTGACAGTTTTGATTCAGTGGTCGTCAGTGCCGCTTTATCACGTCTGCACTGCGTAGTGGGAGATTTCCACGTGTCTTCTGACACTTTGGTGCAAAAACAGTCGTTACTATTGCAGTCAGGATTCGAACCCTTTCAGCACAGTAGCTTAAACTAAATTTAAGTTTGCTAAAGTCGAAGTACGTCATTCACCATTCAATGTGCGGCCTATTATGAAGAAAGTGACAACTTGGTAAAGATTTTCGGTTGGACACCGCTGGCATAGAACGAACGTAGTTGAGTTTACAAGTCAATTTGCTGGATGCGAAGCAGTTGAAATCTGGAAATATGCACAGCACGCAATACTTCACAACACAACAGCAGCTAGTGCTAGGCACTTTCCACCAGTTCCAGCGAAAGAACAGCTCGGTCACTGCTAATATTTTGGAATCAAACAAGAACATTCCGACGAAACGATACATCACCGCGACGTCAGCAAAGCCGCGATATGTTGGAACAGTCGAGGGAGCCTGCAATGCCAACTAAATCAAGGACAGGGCTCTCACAAATGCAACTCCAAAAATCCCACGAACAGTACCAAAAAATCCCTGATTTCACATTAAAAAATCCCTAAATCTGTGGTGGTGAAGCATAAAATCAGAGTGCTATGGTAAGTGTTAAAAGTTAAAAACAGAACCAAACATGATTTGCACACTAAACTGAAATGATTCATTCAAACATTTTCAAACTTTTCCGAAAATCCATGAAAAATTCCCTGAAAAGGGTCAAAAGTTCCAATCTATGGTAAAAATCCCTAAAAGTGAGAGCACTGATTATGAGCGAAACACTTCAAAAAAAGAACAATCATGAAATGATAATAAGATGGCGACAGCGTAAGCGCCACGCAATTCACTACTGGACAACGCCGAACGGTACTTCGTAATCGGTTCACACTCTAGGTGCGGTTTGATGGACGAGATGTATGATTGCAACACCTATATCTGCAATATCTTTTCGATTCACACACAAAAGACACTGCTAAGGTAGGAACTGCCAAAAAATGAATTAATCTCTGCCTAGTAAATGTCAGCAAGCAGCCAGCAAACACTCTAAACAATTTAAATTTCACAAAAATGACAAATGAAGCTATCTTCCCTAGCCAGAAAACCAGGTCAAAATCAGGGCTGCGGAGCCGGAGCTGGGCATTTTGCCTGGAGCCGGAGCTCAGTTTAAAATTTAGGACTGGAGCTTTGAGAGGTGGCTCCGGCTCCGGGTCCCTTCATAGATATTATAACGGTTTTGCCAAATTGACTGAAAAGTAGACTTGCTTTACCTAAAATAGTGCTGTTCATAGCACAACTAAGCGCGATTGTTGCGAGTTATGACACCGCAGACTGCAACAACGGATCGGCAAATCTTTGGTATTTCCTTGGTTTAATCGCCGTCAAGGCCTTGGCATCGTAGCTGGACAGGCGAGTTATTACTTGCAGAAGTAAGAAAGATGTTAACTACCACAACATCTTTTTTTCTAGTCAGAATGATCAAACCAGGTCTGTGGTATTGTAGCGATCTGAAAAGAACTAGATTATATTTAGTCGGTATGTAATAACCATAGCTTTTGCAGCTGTGTAATCATGCTGTTAGCAGCGAAGATTATTTAGATATACAGGGGTTCGCAAATTTCGGTTGCGAGACCTTCCACTCTGGGTCACGAAATAATTTAAATTTACATTTTAAATTTGCCATTTTCATTAGACAGAATAAATGCAAACATTTGCTGTTTCATGAGCTAAGTTTCATACAATTTTATGCAAGAAAATTGCTACTGTCAACAATAGTCCTAAAATGTATATTCAGTTACAGAGTACTATCCACAAAGTTATATGCTCACAAAATGTTTGGGTCGCGAGAATTTAGAACTATCTTTTAGGTCGCGCCAAAAAGTATTTGTGGACCCCTGAGATATGATACCATTACAGACCTAAGCGTGAAATGCACGGCACACAATTGTGAAGTAGGTTATGAGAAACCACTAGGTTTCTGCAGTAGCAAGCGTACTAGATTACTGGCAAAGGTTGTAAGGAACCATTACGGTTACTAGCAGCAGCATAACACGAAAGATACAACCAACCGGTAGCGAACTAGCATTACTTTGCACGACAGTCCATTTTCAAGACGGTATAAAAATGCAATGTAAACAAACGTGGAATTTTCTTGAAGTTTTCATTTGTGGAAACAAATTTTGTTTTCAGCACGGTAACCAGCCTTATTTTCTCCTAAGCTTTGCTGGTTAAATTGTGCTTTACTTCGCGATTCATCACTGCTTATTATGAGCGCAAAAGATGAAAAATCAGAAGTTTTCAGCTATTTTCAAACAGCCAATTGAACGTCCTACTACAACCCATACTATTTCTTTAAACAGAGGGCTTTTAAACACATCTTGGCATTTGTGTTAACGCACGTTAGAAAAAAACACATGAGAGAGGTAATCAACCATGTGTTTTGTGCTTTTTGCACGGTTTGCCCGGGGAGGGCTGTTAGCTGGAATCGTCGAGACTGGAACCGACAAAGTATGCAACGAATGCAAAACACTGGGTCGATTGGGACTGGATTGTGTCTAAATGCTCCGACACAAATGTAGTTTTCCAAACAGCCGTTTTCTTGATTCCGGTCGTAAAAAACAAAGAAAGGTCACCAGGCACAGCAAAACCAGAGACACTGCCTTTCCAGAATTTGTTTATATCACCATTATCTTGAGGTACGTTTCTGCTAGTACTGTCCTCTGAATTGTCTGAACCTGTGATTGCCTTTTTGGCTGATTTTCTCGTGGTAAGAGCGCTGATTGTAAAAAACTACCAGATTAACCTACTCAAATAAGTTTGGTATATTCTTTCAGTTTTGTATAGCCTACTTGATATATTTCTTCGTTTTCCATTTAACTTTGAGGCACACCAAGATAGTTGAAAATATTAATGTGTAAAAACGAACAGAAGCCAGAGCCATGCTATGAAAAAAGAGAACTCCGGAGACGGAGCTACACTCATGAAAACTAACAGCTTCGGAGCTGGGCCCATGTTCATGAAAAGAAGAGGTCCGGAGCCGGAGCTGTGTCACTTTTACGACTCCGCAGCTCTGGTCAAAATCTGTGCCATCTATGGGTTTTAAAATAGTCTCCTTGTACGTTTTTGCATGTCTCAAGCTCTGAGCCATGCAAAGCGTCAGAAGTATTTTGAAATTGGTTTCATTTTATGCGCCGGAAATTTACTGTTGTGTAGAAAGTACATCATGCAATATCCGAAAAAACCAACCCGGTCATCCAAATGCCACGACTTCCTCTTCTTTCCCCGTGGTAGGTCGTCCTGGGGTGGGCTTGTATCTATCGCCCAGTAAGACCCCTAAAACAAGCAAGAAAAATGCGTTTGTTATCATCTGAAAAAAAGACAAACTTGCAACGAATTAACAATGATCACAGTAGAAAATGTTTTTGCAATCTGTCTGAAATGATACAAGTAAATTATCTTGATAAAGGAAAGCACGAAACGAGTTGACCTGAGCTTCCACAAAATGGAACCAACAAAGAGATATATCCAAAGCACACCCAGCTAACTATCACTGAAATCGCTTGCAACCCAAACTGCAAAACCGATAGTTTATCAAACAGTTTCAGTGAGCACTTGCCAATGTATACATAAATTACAAACAGCATGTGTTACCGACAGACCAGTTTTGCAATTCGAACTTGAACTGGATCACAAGTACATGTTTGTCACAAAGTGTCACATCCTCTGATACGTGTGACTGGTTAACAAGTTTGAACACTAACAGCATTGTCAAAGCCAGTAAATACATTCATGTAAGTCAGGTGGTTTCAATACATAAATCCTTTAGAAATTCGTTCTTTGTTCAAAGAACATAGAGCATCATGACATGCTGGTATATACACAACACCTCAATCCAGTAGTCAAAGTTACCTTTCCTGGGTCATCCTTTGGCCGTGGAACTTTCATAAAGCACTTGTTAAGAGAGAGATTGTGGCGAATGGAGTTCTAAAGATTTATAACAAAAAAGTGACAAAATGTAATAAAATTTACATCAACTACATAATTTAACTAGAAGGTGCAAACCCTCACTTGCACAAAAACATTTACAGATTTCAGAACAAGCGTTGACAACGGAGCTAAGAAAGCCAACATCTATGCATGAAAATAGTCCAGTGTCAACAACAACATCATACATTCATCAAATATCAGTAAAAACCAAGTGTGAAGAAACTTAAGAAACAGGACCATGATAGCACTCATTTCTCTACAGTAGGGGCAAGGAAACTGCACCCTACGGGCCAAATGCGGACCGCACAAACATTTAATATGGCCCGCATCAAAATTTTTGTTACCCAAGTTAGAACACAACATCGCATAAAAATGAAAACTCCCTGATAAACAGGCATGTAGACAGTTAGTCAAGAGAAATCTTCCTCGCTCTTTGACCTAGTTTTCTTTACTTATTTTCTCTCAGAACATCAAGAATAGAATTACGAGATAAAATTAATTGATTTTTGCAGCCCACCAGCAATGTTCCAGAATTCATGCATCCCGTGACAGTAAATAGGTTCCCCATCCCTGCTCTACAGCTTCTGGCAAATCATCCTAATCTAAGCAGCCAACAAATTTGGAACTACCTGGTTACTTAGAAACCCAGGATTATGCCAGTTCACATTACTGCATGCCATAGTATGACAATACAGCCAGGCCTGCTGATTTCATAAAGCAATGACACTAGTTTTCAGTGTTTACTTATTATCTTTTACAAGGAGTTCATAANACATGGATAAAGAGCTCAAGAAAGTTTCCATTTCCAAAAATATTTTGCTTGAAAAACTTGTTATAAGGACAACAGCAAAATATATAACTCAGCCAAACCACTTAAATCACAGGTTTTTGTTAAGTGACAATAAAAAGATCCTTACCTAACTTCTTTGGTAAGACCACAAAAAAACAAAAAAATGTAAGACAACACTTCATTACCCATGGTAAACCATATACTATTGTTTTTTTGTCATTTGAAACTACATCAAGACCACATTCAGAAGTACAAGAGATAAAACAACTCTCTAAAACATGGAAACCATTCAGAAGACACAAAATGGGCTTCTGCTCATGATTTTTATGATACATCATTTCCATGCATGCTAACAGTTACTATATGAAACTATAAATATTAGTTTGACAAAAAAAACAAAAACATAAAATTAAACAGTAAAACCCATAATTACCACTGCCAACTAGCTGTATTGCAGAATATGACGAAAATTAAGCACATACAAGAAATTCATTTACCTTCCAACCATTTCCTGCTTCATTGTAATATGGGTAATTTCCACATATCCATTTGTAAATCTCATTCAAAGTCATTTTCTTCTTGCTGGATGAGTTGATTGCTAAGGTTATAAGGTTGGCATAGCTGCACAAATACATGAAATCATTTGCAACTGCTTCAAAAAATCTGTCTATGTTCAAGTGGTATCAGAAAGAAAGCATCCACGTCTGCTAATAGCAGTAAGCAGTCAAGGTTAAAATGAAAAATAGCTACCCTGACACTTTCAAAATGCTATGTGCATCCCATGTTCAAAGTTTCGCAAAACATGGTTTCAAAACATAGAGGTCTAGCAATTCTTGTGACGGTTTCAAAACACGTAGTTAGTTTCAGTAATGTTAAAATGACTCATGCAAATTTTGACTGGAAAGCCAATGTTCAAGGTTTATAAAAATGTAACTTTCAAATAAATGTTAGCAATGACTGAAGACTGTCTTTCAGCCTCTAATCAGAGAATCTTCAAATGCCACTAGTATAACCAAAACATTACACCACTGTCACATTATCAATTGCAACTTAACAATCCAGCTGAAATTTTCAGGGGGGGGGTACAAAGTGATTGTAACTTGTTGTATTTAACAACTAAAAAGGTTATTGGTTCTTCCAAAGTGCTTTTGAAAATTTCAAGAGAGACAATTGCCTGGTTTGGCCACTGTGGTTGCCGGCCTGTTTGTAATGCCCTTAATAGCATCTGGGACATGATACTTTTTGAATGTTACATATACAACATCATACGTTTAAAAAAGTATAAACCAAGCAAAAAACAACAAAAATGTTGAAAATGTTCCATGGCAAACTCAAAAAAATTGTGAGTGCAATTTAGGATTTTATGATGAAAATACGGTCAATAGTTTATGGATGGAGGTTTTTTGCACCGATAACAATTCAATACTAAATCTGTTAAAGCAACTGCTTGTTTGTAAGTCACTATTTTAATCCACCTCAATCTCCTGAATAATTAACTAAAATCAGTGCTGCTACTTTATCAAGTGTAGAACAAAGATATGTTTCAAAAATTGCATCTTACATCCAATATCAACAAGCTTTTGATCACAACAATACAGCAATAAAATGTTTACTGCAAAATTATTGAAATCTAAAATATGCAGAGTTCTCTTACCATGATATGATTGCTGCCAAAATTTGAAAAATAGCCCAATGCAAGTAAAGTAAGGCTGTTATACAAAACAATATACTATCACACACATATACTGTACAGGCTCCTTGCAACAAAAATAAAACAAACCTGTATGGAGGCTTCCCATCTTTATTTTGGCCATCAGCAGCATCATTTTCAGTCAAATTTTTTGAGTTGCTGTTCCCATTAGTTGTCGACTTGGTAGCATTAACACCGGTACTATAAACAACATTATTTGGGTTATTTGGGTTAAGGTAACAAGGTTATTCCTACTGTGTTAGCAAAAACGCATGTTTGTTTCCAACCCATGATAAACATGCATATAACAAATGCAGCAGGTTAACAGTGTAAATCGTCATTATCATTAAGAACATTATATCTCAATATCACAAGACCAAATGGCATGCATAAAGATTTGTTTTGATATGCCTTAGACAAACAATTTTTTTAAAACACTTACAAGAACAAATTTGACTAACCAGGTGATTTTTTTGCATAGCATATGAAGTTTTAACAAATTTTGGGTCATGTCTGCAACACAACTGCTACTGGTCAGAGACTAATCAGCCTTGGTAAACACATCATCAATATTTGTGTTTACACAAGCAGATCGGTTGGATTTTTAAAAACAAAGAAATTATATTTTTTTGGCAGTTTTTTATGCCAAGTCCGTGTAAGAGTTTATAGTAAATCTATGTGACAAGCGACATAAAACTTCCATAGATACTTGCTATTCGAAATAAATGTCTGTTTGCATCTTTGAACAAACTGAATGGATCTAAAATATGCGTTTGAAGCAAGGCTATGAAAAATTTACATGGAGCAACACATTTCAATTTGAACTCTATTTTGAGCTGATGTTAGCACGCTAACTTATCAGTTTTATTATTATTTTTTTTAATGCATTGATGCTAAATACTTCCAACATATAAAAACAGCAACTAGCCACTGGTGAGTTTTGCTTTTATTGAGTATTGCCTGGACTTGGAATTGCCACATGCACCAAGCATTGTTTTATTGTAAATATCCAATTGTTTCAGGAATGATTTCGTTCCATGGGGCATCAACACCAACAATCTTAACACTTTGAGAGCCGGCGCACGATATATTCGTACCTAGATTTCAGCCTAAAACCAGGAGTTTTTGGTTGCCTTACCGACGCCATAGCTCCTCCACCAATTGCACTAGAGAGCTGTTCAAGGGCTCAAACGGATCGGCCAGTCTTCTAGTCTGCACTCGAAAAAAAAATTTTTGGTTGGGGGTTGCAGATTTTTTG
>JGI24158J21664_10002288_pt1 | contig 23013 bp, 13 predicted proteins | sample Ectturendosymbi3_FD_21664 | JGI IMG/M metagenome (IMG submission 21664)
TTTACTTGGACTGAAGATGCCGTATGGCGAAATCGATTTCCATTAAATAACTTCAATGCGTGCTGATTTTTGTTACTGGTGCAGTGTGCACAGACAGTGCTAATTTTGAAGTTAAAATATCCTCAGAGCTCAGAGGTTTTGTCAAACCTGTGAACTCTCTTAAGACTGAGAAAAGGCCTTTTCATGTCTTTTTACACTATGGCTCTCAGTGTCGCACGTGCCGGTTTTTAAAGCGGAATTGTACTGGAATTACACTTTATCAAATGCAAAGGTGACATGAACAGACAAAGTCTATATAAACCGACGACAAACACAGTGGTGTTTTCGATCTTAGTGCTGTTTTTAATTTTGTATCAGATTGAGGTGTGTAGTAACATCAACAGACCAAACTCTATTTGACCTTGACTACAACAACCAAGGCTCAGCGTCAAAGAACTCATTCTGTCCGACTTACGGACCGTTCCAAGAACAGAGCATTCGTCTGAGTTGGCTCAAGCAAAGCCCGCGTGGCACCAACTCAGTCAGTCGCTTATCACAAGCAGTCTTTGCAGTCTGAAGAGCTTGCACGCAGCGTAGACATATGTGCCTAGAGCAAATTCCATCAGCCAGTATCTGCACTTACTGCTGATTCTTAGATTTAGCATGCCGCACAGTGAATTTTAGTAGACAGTGCAAAGAGTTGTCAACACTTCTGACTGCCAATCTACTCTGTGTGTGCCTAACTCTCGCTGTGTTGTATGCAGCGCAAGACGTACTTGCGTTTTTGCCTACCCTTGCGCTTGCAATAGTCTATTCCTAAAGGACTACCTTATTTAGTCTAGCGGTTACTTTCCGAACGATTGAGGTGTCACTTCTAAAGAACCATTAACCGATCAAAATTGAATATTTTCTGTTCCGTGGTTTTGAAATAGAAAGATGTCGAAGTTGTTTGCCAAATTCTGGTGTCAATTGACATTGTTTTCATATTCAAAAACGCTTGACCTCGTTGGAGCCCATTTCCTTTTAGTAAACAAGTTCACCATCACAGTTTCATTTTCTGGCTCTCTAAACCAGGGGTGGGGAACCTGCGGCCCGCGTGAACATTTGAACGAAGCTCCATGATAAGCAGGTACTGAAGGTAGGATGTTATAACAAGCCTCCATCCCTCATAGTAAGATAAGGTAGAATTTCAGGATGAAATCAACTGTTATTACCGGCCCGCCAGCGATAATACACAATTTATGCGGCCCGTGATAGTAAATAGGTTCCTCACCCCTGCTCTAAACGATTAAAGTACTTTAGGTGATGAAATTTAGCAGCTTAGAAATTATTCATTTATGTCACGCTTCTTTTATGAGGACCATTCATGGTTCAGTGATTCCTTCATGACCCAATGCTTTTGTTTCTGGTGGATTATAAAAACTTCGTTTAGGTTGGTAAGTTTGTCTCCATTTGCCATAACTTTGGGTACTCTGTCCTCATGTTAAAATTAATTGCACAAAAGCAATACTACACAATTGCACACAAAAATACTTGATTATATACTGAATTTGTTTATCTTCTAAGAATTGAAATAATAAAACATAATATGCAAAAGTCCATTGACGATCGGACGTCTACAGAAGAAATGCTCAGACGGGAAACATGCAGCTAGAGGAATAACATTTTATATTTTAGTGTTATCCCCTTCATGTTTTCCTATGTAACCTCAGTTTTACATCTTTTTTTAAAAGCATTTGAAATTATTTCCTTTTCAATTTGGCTCAATCTGATTCACTTGGAATTCATAGTTGATTGCACATTTTAATTGATTTAGATTCAGTTTGTCATGGCCCCGACTAGTACCAACAGGAAATGCGTCCGATGGTTTGAACCCCAAAGGCCTTGCTTTTTATAACGACTTGATTGATTCCCTACTTGCGGAAGGAATAGAACCTATGGTTACACTTTATCATTGGGATCTTCCGCAAATTTACCAAGTAAGTTTTTGTTGACTTCTTTTTGCTGATGACGATTCTTTATCCGAATTCATGCGCAACAATGTCGGTTAGCATATGAACGTTTGGAAATGTTGATTGTTCACACTTTTTATGCAAATTTCGTTACTTCACCACAAAAGTGTTCATATACATTTTGTTCTGAAAAAACGAAGGAATATTACTTAAAATGTCAGATCTAAATCAGTTCCATGGTATTTACCTCGTCCGGAACAACATTGGTCTTATCTTCCATGCGTCTTCCTTGCCCTTACCTAAAATATAAACATTGGCTACATACTCGGAAAAAATCTTATTTATATCAAATTTACTGTCACATTGCTTTAAAACGTATCTTTAAGCAAAGCGACAACGTAGACGTCCAGGAGGCATTGAGACTTTCTTTGACCCATTGATGTATTACACGTAAGAAAACCAAAGTGGCTTTGTGTCAAAATACTACGACGCTACACATTGGAAATAGAGAAAAGTAAAATTGCGTTCATAACCAACAATACCATTGAATAATGCACCATGCAATGCAATGAATAACGATTGGAAAAGAGCATCAAGTCGTGCAAGGTTTCTACCAACTGGTAATGGCAGTCGAGTAACTATAATATTAGCTCAACTTTTACACGCATGATTAAACGCGATAACACAAGCAATTAAAGCAATTAGAGGATCACATACGCTATCAATAAAACTGTAATTAAAGAGAACCATGCGTTCACAATACAACACCCATTTCTCTAAACTTATGATGCCAGCTATAATAAAATCTTCTCTTGGAAAATTTCTGATCATCGTCTGAAATTTGACAAAAGTTCTGTGTTCACTTCCTAAAAATAATAATGTAACAAGTAAAACCCTTTTAAGGGCAGTGCATATCCTGAAACGATCGAACATGACTTTTGCAAGGGTACTTCGGCACTCTTCGAAATTGCTGACGCGAAATTGATTTCCTGGCAAAGCAATTTGCGATCAGAGTCGGATGTGTGTCGCCCTTGTAGTGTCTTGATGCTGAAATGTACTTTCCTTTCATAATGTCCACCAACCCCGACCCCGGCCATTCTTGAAATTGCATGAGCTCCATATCAATATGCTGGTGCTTCAATTTGTTGCATCAAGCAGTTGATCACAGAAGCAGTTGCGCAGAGTGGGAAACCCACATCGATAAGCAAAACACGAAAACGTGAACCAATGCAGTCGCATGACGCTCATGAGGTGCTGGATGATTTGTACGAACAAGCATGACAGCATGTGATTGAGAATATGATATGAAAGAATAACATGTGAACAATAAACCTCCCTCAAAGGATATTGGTGAATGCATTATATTCGATGTCCGCTGCCACATGAAATCTCTTGATGTTCCTCTTGTTATTTTGTCAAGTCTGCAACAATCTTGGGCATTTTTTGTTCAGACTGATTTCGGTGGTTGGCCGAATTCTCAGATCATCCATAAGTATGTCGAGTACGCGGATCACTGCTTTAGCGCTTTTGGCGGTCGAGTAAAGAAGTGGATCACTTTCAACGAACCTTGGGTGTTCACAGTTTTCGGCTACAGCGATGGTTCCATGGCGCCTAACATGAAAGATCCTGGCCGTTCGGAATATCAGGCCGGACGTAATGTGATCTTGGCTCACGCAAAAGCATACCGGTTTGCGACACTTATTTATTGTTTAGGACAGGTCAAAGTGTACGCCTGTGCTTAAAACGTTTCGGTTTTACCAGCAATCCTCGCCTGTTCAATAGACGAGTTCTTCGGTAAGTGCGTTTTCCAGAAGAACATAGCACATGCTTTTAATCAATTGTATCAATGCCTTGCCCACCAAATACAGCTAGAATTTATTTTTATTTTGAGGAAAATATTTTAGCGGTATTTTATACGAAGTGCACGGGTATGTTCGAGCATACTTTGGATTTTTCGTTTTTTGTACGTTATGTGCAACCAGAAGTGTTCAAGTTTCAATTGAAAATTGTTTCTGTGTCTTTTTAAAAATCAGCACAATATGAAGTAATCATTTTCGCAGCTTTTGTTACTTATTTGCATGTGTTGCAGATTATATCATTCTAAATACTCGTGGCAAGGTGGAGAAATAGGAATTACTTGCAACTCTGACTGGTTTGAACCGCGCAGTCAGTACAGGGAAGTAGATCACGATGCCAGTGAAAGATCGATACAGTTTTTACTGGGATGGTTTATGCATCCAGTGTTTGTGAATGGAGACTACCCTGAAGTTATGAAGGTGATTTATCTTGACGAACGACGCTGTTTTTTGGGGGGTTGATTACAGCATAGCAAATGTCTTGAGAAAAGCGAACGGGTATGGTTTTTAAATTTCATATTGCGTAAAAACCGATGGACACTGTCAAACATCTTTAAGCATACTTTTTTATGTCCGTTGAGAGGTGGCGACCTGAATTAAATTGTCCCAACATGTGCCGATACTATGCTAACGATATTCTTTTCGCCATTTTCGTGTGGCAACAGCGACAAGTTTCAGGAGAAATTCGAGCAACCTACGATGAAATAAAATGGTTGTTGTCTCCAAGAAGTAAAATTACCATTGGGTGATGAATTAGCAGATATTTCAATTCCGCGAAAGGAGTCGCGAAATAAGCCTTCAACGTTTAACATTTTAGTCAGTGAACGTTTCTGGGGTTTGTAGAGTCCCTAATTTGGATGTCCAAAGAGATTGTTGTGACGCATTCAGTGCATGTAAATAACGATAGGGAAGGCAGTGTAAACCGTCACTGTTGCACAGGTTGTCTTTTTACAATTTTTCAATCGTTTTGTCGTATTTTACGGTTGCAAATTCTGGTGGTTAGCACAAAGATTTTCAAGGATTAGTGTTGGACCGGGCATTAATGAGTCCACACCTGATTCAAGTCCACACACATACCAGCAGTGCTGTTGTGATAGTGGCATATTTCATATAAAAAGATTTTATGTTTTAACTTCACATTCCATTTTACATGCAATTTCCTTCTGGGCAAACTGCACAATTATACGTCACAGTGTTGGCAGACTCCTCGACCCTGCACCGCGACAAGGATAGCACTTAATTATAATTATACAGTAGCACATCACCCGTAATGTACTTTCAGACGTTTGTCAATGAACGAAGTGCTGCCCAGGGTGAGCCAACCAGCCGTCTGCCTTCTTTTAACGAATCCGAGAAATTGGAAATTGCGGGAACGTCGGACTTCTTTGGGATAAATCATTACACAACTGTTCTCACATATGATCACTTTAATCCAGACGAGATTAGCACAGTTGGGTATTACCAGGACCGAGAAGCCAACACTGAACAGGACTTTACTTGGCCTTCCGCAGCGTCCGATTGGTTGAAAGAGGTCTGTCTCTATGTGGGAGTTCGTGCTTTCTGTTTCATAATTTCCAGGACATTTTTTTCGTTTCTGATTTCATAGTACTGAATATTGCGATTTAAATCAAACATTTATGTGTTTTTTGCTACAGTGAAGTTACAAAGGGAAGCTATGAGCTTGAAGAGTGTTCATTTTAATGAACATCACTGTTTAAACTTTCAGGGTTTTTTAAGGTGTTTTTGGGACCCGAGTCGGGTCCCTAGAATTGAAAATCGTCTCCTTAGAATCAGAGAATTATCAAGTGAAACATCTGAACGGATACTGCAATCAATATTATTATGAAATGTTTCGGGTCCCCCCAGGCCCATACCGGGTACATTTTTTTTTCCTTAAAAAACCTGAAGTTTAAACAAAAAGATAGTTTAGGTTATCGGTTCAAGTTTTTTCCCTAGGCAGAGTTGAATTTTTGCCAGTAAAAATCATTTTTTCGGCCAAAGAATGTTGAAGTGCGTCTGTTTTAGACAGCACACTGTAGATTAGCGTTTGATATCAGTTTTTGGTGCAAGTGTCAAACCTTGGTTAGTAGCAACGCAACATTTCAGTGTAGCTCAATTAAATCTGCATCTCGTAAAGAATAGTTTTAAATGTTGTCAACAGACAATGGTCTTGCCCATCGTGGTAAGTAACTCAAATCGTCTACTGGGCAACCATGTGCTGCACGCAGAGCTAGGCAGAAACAGCAAATTCCGTTGTTGAGGATAGGCTGAATATTGCTAATGTTCCCTCTACCATATGTTCCCCAATAAACACGTTTGTAAATCAGCACGGTAAGTGGAGAGTAGGACTGAAAGTACTAACAAAGAGCTGAAGCGCTCCTTAGATGTTAGGTGGTCTTTGGTGTTCCCATTTCTCACTGCCAAATTCATGACATTGATCAAAACACATTCTGAGTTAAAGAAGCCAGTGGAAATTGCTCTAAGGTCGATTTCCGCAGTTTCTTTATTGTGTCTTTATTCTTTATTGTGTTCACTGCGTTTACTGGGAAAGTGCTCATACAATAAAAAATGCCATTTGTTTTTAAAGATAAGATCATCATTACAATCTCAGCTTGTCAATTCTGCTTTTCAAGAGAATCTTTGTTGAGACAACATGTAATGATTCAAAACTTTCGCACGTTTTTTTAGGTTCCTTGGGGCATTCGTCGTCTTCTTGTTTGGATAAAGAAAGAATATAATAACCCTCGAATCATCATCACCGAAAATGGCATTTCTGAAGAAGGAAATTCAGACAGCTTAGACGATTATTGGAGAAAAGAATATTACTTCACATACCTCAATGAAGTTTTGAAAGGCAAGTTAAGCAGTTTTAGCATTTTTGATTTTCTAGTTTCGATTTTTCTGAAAGCAGCTCGCTTGCCTTGAAGTTATAAAAATATATTTTTCTAACGGTTAAAGGTACGATTAACAGTTGTTTGAAACATGGCATTTTGATTACTTTCATTTGGTTGTTTTTGAGGATGAAATAGCGAAATACAACACACATATTTGGTGTTATCAAGTAACACACGCGTACAGGGCGCTATCGTGCTGTAATACCATAAGCGCAGCTACAAGTTTCTGCGATAAAGTCCAAGTCGACGAAAATGTAATGTTTTAATATGTGAGTGGGATGCTGTGAAAGACACGGGTCATTTGGCAAGCATTCCTCCCAGGGTGAAGCTACTTGTAGTTGAGAGGGAGCCGTTGGCTGATGAAATGAGCAAAAATCTGTTTCTCGAGTACCAGGCTTTATTTATGAGTATGCACAATCAATGCACTTACGATATTAACAGAGTTGACGCACAGAAAATTAAGCGGAAAGAAAAATTGCTTAGCTAAATTGGGCACTTAAAAAATGTGTTGTAGATAGTTTTGGGGCCAAAGTTTGCTAGTTAGAAAAGCATTTATAACACGTTTTTGCAAGCTCATGTAATGACTCTCCAACGGGTTTTCATCGACTTCATGTAAAGTATAAATTTTCCAACACTGAAGATCGATAGATATCACAGCGCCTCTTGAATATTTGAAACAAAGCAATCATTGGCTCTTTTGATTTTCTTTTTGGTGTGGGAACGGCCTTTTTTGAAAACTAGTTTTGCTGTTTTTCATTTGCTGCTGAATGTCGTGAAAGTGTCTGATCTAAAGTCATACCGGGTGTTTATCAAAAAGCGAACATCAGATGGCCAGTACGAGTCGGGTGTGTGCATCAATCTGGGTTATGAACGTCTATCTTTCTATGCGGCGTGTAAGCGTTTTGCTCTCATGAAATAGCCAATGCTGCTCGTTCGGAAATTCGTCAGCAACAGCTGATGCTCAACACACCAAAGACAAAACAGTGTTGCAGGATTGGTAGATTCCCAGAATTTCTAAAAACTAATGTGTCTCGCATGTTTTGCAAAAAAAAGTAAATATCATGTTATGCTGCTGTTCCACGATTGCAGCTCAGTCTATTGCTATTTTCCTGGAAAACAAAGTATACCCGAGTTTGTTTGTGGAAATCCTGCTCAGCCTCAAATTAGCTCCTGTGCTTTGATCTGAAATTCTTTTATTGAACAAAATTCGTCATGCAACTCGTGGAAGAGCGACTTTCTTGCTACTGTATAGGACCACGTTGAACTAATGTTTGCCAGCTCTCTATTGAAAATTGCAAAATCCGGTTGAATGATTCCTATATTAGCTTGTTTTTGCAGAGTAAATTCCTTATATCCATCATTCAAGACAATTGCACCATAACAACCGTGGTGCGGGTCTGATCTATACTCGAAATCGTTTAGTAGGACAATATGGCTTTGCTTTTCTGAAAGCAGTAAAATGAGTCTAGATCAGTGGTTTTCAGCCTTGTTTGTACCGCGGCCCATTGTAGCAACGCAGTGTAATCCAACGGCCCCCATCTGAAACTCGAATAAAGCAAATGTAATGCAGCTGCGTACCAATAATATCTAATCGCAAACCCTCAAAAAACGGTTCACGACCCCGCAGATTGAAAACCACTGGTACAGATAAGTTTAGAGTGAAACTTTTTATAGATTTTTGGCAATCCTGCGAAGTCACAGTAGAGCAGACCAACGTTATGAAACTCCACAGGCAAAAAGAGCAAGGCATCTATCGCAAATTTTTATTTCCTTGCTTGTTTCACCTGTGGAGTGAAGTTACTTGAATACATGTATGTGCCAGTTTGAATCATCGCAAAAAGGTGAAAGCGGAGCCCAGTAGGCTGATTCCTTGAAAGCCTGTACAGAAAACCTAGAGCTTTCAATTTTCAGTGCTATGAAAGTGAATTTGTCACCAGTGCTTTTACTTTTGGGGATTTTTCCCTAGATTGGAACTTTTGACCCTTTTTAGGCATTTTCGGAAAAGTTTGCTAATGTCCAAAATGAATCGTTTCAGTTTATTTTGCACATAATGTTTGGTTCCATTTATCACAGCGCTCCGATTTTATGCTGCGCCACCACACATTTAGGGATCTTTTATGTAAAATAGGAATTTTTGGTACTGTTCTAGGGATTTTGGAGTTGCATTTGTGAGAACCTTGCATGCCACCCTGTCAAAAACTTTGTTTAAACTACCTGTTTTCGTACCAGCTATCAAAATTGATGAAGTGAACGTCGTTGGATACACTGCTTGGTCATTCATGGACAATTTCGAATGGGCTCAAGGTTACACGGAACGTTTTGGTCTGCACTGGGTTGACTTCAATGATCCAAAGCGGCCTAGAATACCAAAGAAGTCAACGGAATGCTATAAGGAAATCATGGCCATGTCTTTTCCTGCGGAGGGCTTGCCCGCTTGCAACACTGAGCAGATGAATACCACCATCGGTGTTCCATCTACAACTGCTTCAAGTCCAAGTAAGTACAATAAGCACGAGGTACATGACAATTGTGTACTGTGAAATTACAAGCGTGTTTGAAAACTTTGCAAGACAAATTTTGTTCTGATCGTTACTTTGTTACATATACACTTAGAAACGTATCTGATGGGGTTTAGGTTGTTATTCTTCCTTTTACAATACTTTGTCAGACAAGCAAGCTTTATGTTCTCTTTTGTGGTTGCAATTGCTTGGATCGTTTTTCAAATGCGTTATGTGTTAATGCTTCCGTTATGCAAATCGTGTTGCCTTCACACTGTAGCAGCATATATTACAATATGCAAACCTTACTACACCGTCTTCGTGTTTTCATTACCTCCATTCCATGATTTCTATGCAATAAACTGATACACTTGAGCAGCTTCCAATTCCACGACAACTTCCAAAACGGTCAGCAATACAACTGCTACCGAGGTCACCACATCATTGTCAACCGTTGCTATCACAACAACTACTACTGCTCCGGTTACGCCGATATCTAAGGGTGACGTCATTGTCAAGCCGAAGTTCTTGGGTATTGACCTCAACAAACAAGAGTCTGAAGTTGCTATGTATGTCGAATTCGCTCTGATGATTTTTTTCTTCGCAACCACATGCCTTGCAGGTAAAAATAACACCAACGGAATTTAATCTTGATGATCATATATTTAAACTGTGGGCCAAACGTTGGGCTAAGATAATAATTAATTGTCAATTCTCCTCGCCATCAGCTCGTAAGAAATATTTACCTATGTTTTAAATAAAAAGATAAAGACTCTGTTTAAATTATCCTGTGACTGTATTTTCTATTGACTTGTTTTGTATAACTGGGTCTTTTTGCATTTACCAAAACGTCAAACACAAACAAGAGTGCATATTTACTGACCATGTAGTACAGTGTTTCTTAAACATTTGTGGGTCAGGGACCCCTAGTAAATCCAAACAAGAAGTTGCGGACCCCTTTAGAAGAAACGTTGCAAAAAATGTTCGAAATTGCGTTTTAGTCATCGTGGTGGTAATCGAAATGTAAGAGCAAAGCCTATTAATCCTTCAAATCATATTAATGGAGCCAGATTAAGAACCCTGGGTTTAGTATGTATTTAACCACCGTAAACGTAAGCAAAAAATTATCACTCGTCCGTTTCAGTGGGACCATCCTAAAAAGTTTCCGTCATCTTCGTTTTAACTGGATTGTGTTTGCATTCTGTAATGTCATGTACCTTAAAATTTATGCATGAAATCGACTATGTTTCAGAAACCTATCTACAGAAATTATCAGATGTAACAAAATCTTATCGCAGTAAATAACGATTTAAATAGGCGATCGAATAATCTAACGCAATTTCAGTGTGATAGATTGACAACTTCTCCCAGATATCGGGAATAAACCTTAGGCACAGTAAATGTGCAAAATATATCAACTTGTTTCATTTGTTAACCAACCACATACACTTTGTGCTTTTGAAGATTCATAAAGCTTTTGGAAACGTTTTACCTGACTAGGTTCATAATTCTCCCAAAATCCTCCCTCTATCATATTGCCATTTTTGAAAGTTGCAATTTTTTCGAGATATTACTAAGCATTCTAGCTATTGTTCATGACATTGCAGTAAGAAGTTGAAACTCTTTATCAAAGACAGTTGCATTGAGGTAGTGAGATTCGCTATATTTACATTGCTGATTTCCTCCAATTTTGTATCAATTAATATCTTTTTCTGCAGTGCTGAAAATCCGTAAATCACCGAAATCAACATCGAGAAAGACGTTTAGTGGAACAGAAAATCAGCCGGAAAACGACATTCACAGGACTGAAGAAACTATATCTTTGTAAAATGGAACCAACCTAATAATCGTTTCAAGGGATTCCAACAATCAAATAACATTTGAGAGATGTTGCATGCGACGTTTTCCTAGAAGCATGTCAAAAGAAAATTAAAGAAAGCACAAATAAATATTTTAAAACCACTTGAGGGAAACAGTTGTATCAATTGCGATAGTTGAGCTTATTTGTGGTGAAGTAGCTGTTTTTTTTCGTTGCTAATGCACGACTGTATGTCGTTTGCTTTTGCCTCTAACCATTCAGACCAGACCTATAAAACCCACGGTGCTATATTGTGTTTTCAGTCCAACATGTGAGAAATTGGACAAACCGTGACTCAAAGATTCACTGCCTTTCAAATGAATTGCTGCTTAGGTGGTTTACTGAACACTTAGCATCACATGTTATATACATGGGCGTCGGAAGGGCTTTTTTCAGCAGGAGGGGTAATAGTGGATTTCTCCAGCGGTAGCCATAATTTTCTTGCTGGGGAGAAAAAGTGGTTAAATTTCATTTTTCTCTCTCGACACTAAGAAAAAAAACTTTTTTGCTAAAAATGCAATAGAAAAATGTCAAATTTCAAAATCCAGGGGTGGCCAAGCACCCTGCCCTCACCTTCCGACGCCCATGGATCTATATACTTATTTTTAGCGAACCTAAGCAAGCCTTTGTTTCCTCCTCAAGTTTAGTACAACTGATTTTGATACAGTATTACGTTTGGGATTTTCACATGTTTTAGGGCTACTACACCATACCAAACAGCGCCAAACATTTTCAGACTTAGCGCAATTTTTCAAACAGTAACTGTCGTTTTTCAAACAGTAACGTGATTCCAGTCCTGGTACTCTATCGTTTGTGTAGTGGTAGCCTACACAAGCAGAAGAACACTTTTACGGTAGGAAGCAATAGAACTAATCATTATTTTCTCCTTCAGTGACCAGGCATTATAATTTATTTTGCTTCAAGCAAACCCTGCCGTAGCTTTGAACTTAATACAGCAAACATACAGCGACATGCTAAGTCAAAAACAGCATCTGCATCAATTTTAATCCCTAGCAGTTACAGTATGTAAGCCTTACTTATCACAGTTTCCAAGTACGTACCACTCTGGTAGGCCTTTCAGACTAAAAATAGTATATTCACTGCATACAATGGTTTCAGAGTGTAATGTAGATGAAACACCAAACCTAAAACCTTGCGAAAACAGTACTTACACTGGGGTGACTTAAATGTTTTTGTTTTGCAAACCCATTTCAAAAAAGAAACTTCTATTCGACAACTTTGGTGAGTAACTTACACGTTAATGTTCGTCTCTGTGACGAAAAAGGAAGGACCTACATGCGGGTAGAATGAAAGTCCGCTGGGCTTTCCAGACGTTTTTTTGATCAGAGAAACTGCTTGCCCGCTAAAGATTTTTGGTTCAGAGATGACAAACGATGAATAAACGTGTTTGATGAAATTCCGTCTACGGTCACTGGAAAACGTGTTTAATTGTTTGCATGGAATCTTTTTAAATCTCGGACCTTTTCCTGAAACGCTTCCCAGTTGTTCGCATAGCTGCGAGTTGTGAACGATATATATCCAAAATCAGGGTTGAGTAGACATATGCAGTGAGCGTGTTCATTCAATGACTGAAAAAATAGGTCTCTTGTAAAAATATGTTATGTAGAGTTAATAGGTGTTGCAACGTTTGGTTTTTATCAAAAGGTATGAAACAAAACAAGCACTCAAAGTCGCAGAGCTGTTCTCACTTCACGTTTGGAAACTTGGGAGAAATCTGTTGTATATGCAAATAACTGTCTATCGAAAGGAATCCTTCCACAGCTAAGAATCAGACACTAAGATCAGTATATGTTTTCCTACTAGGTAGGCATCATCATTTCTGCCAAGTCCATGAAGCGTAAATTAGAATCAAACAGAAACCACAAACAATAAGGCCATAAAAACTAAGAGATTCTAAGTGAAGATTGCAATCCAAGCTGCCCATTATGCATGGGAAACTATAGACATACATTTACTTTTTCTCTCTGTGTTTTTAAACAGTAGATCTATATTTGGTTTACCTCAACTGCTGTTTGAAAGTTCGTAGCTTTCGGATTACAAACATTACTTTACAGTTTATAGGATAATATTGTTTTCTCTTAAAGCTTTGCAACATTTTGTCTTGATAAAATCGCCTGCGAAATTGAAGTTGTTGCGCTCTAATGGTTCTGGTTTGGTTTATTCATGCATTTTTGTGACTCTAATCACGAAATAACACAAATGCAACATGAGGAAAAAGAACAACATCAAAGAGCAGGAATTAATTACATATTGATGAGAATATAATAACATCAAAACTTCAGGTTAACTCAACTGATGTGTTCTAACATATTTGAATCACAAAGGGTTGCTGAAAAAGCATATGGGTCAATTACTCAGCAAGCGCTGTTGCTAACATAAAAGCAAATTTTGGTTAAAGCGTTCCACATGAAATGAAAAAAAGTAAAAAAAATGCATCAAATCAACGTCAGATAAAATATAAGCAAAACAACAACAAAAGGACTGAGGGGAAAAACATGCCCATGTACAGAGCTGTGGGTTGAGCAACTGTACAAATATGTCACTAAATGAGTCACAGAAAAGTGACAAGCATATGAAATGAAAATAAATAGGAATTTTGGCAAGATAGAAGGACGTTCTTGTATTGTTTTCCAAATGAATAGGGCGAGAGAGATTTCAATTTTTCAGGAATATTTGACAAAGTTTTGGGATTGACATACATGTAATGAAGTCTATATTTGGGGAGCAATATATTCTAAAAAAAGCAAACACAGAGATGTTTTCATTCTGGGGAATGATATTTTCACAAAGAAGCAATCCTTATTCGATATTTGCGTAAGCCTACTGATATAATATCAGGAAAGTAGTTATCAAAGTGCTTATGTAGTTCATCGTTATTAAAAGAGTACATACATTAGGCCACTGACAATTTAAGTAGGTCTGTAATATTCAAAACTCTGTGATTAGAGTATATAGATGTTTTAGTTTTTTCATGTTACAGCTTTATTCTGCAATTTAATTAGAGGGAGTAAAGTAGTTTTATCAGCTCTTCCCCAGTAAAGTGTCAAGTACGTTAATAGGAATGAAGAAGAGCAAAGTCAACTACTTCCTCAAGCAGTTGAGCGTCCCAACGTGTTGTATACCATATTTCCACACGGTCACCACTTAAATCCTTGTGATTCCATTAGTAGGTCACAGAGCAGGGATGCAGCTGCAATTATTCACTCATACAACAATTCAGCGATTTTGCCACTGATCTGTGCAGTTTTGTTCAATTTTTGCTAACCGGCCTGTAAAGACTTTCTGTTTTTAGCACATCCATTTCAGAAGTTTGACCGCAACGCACCATGCGCAGCTAATGATGAAGATTTTTCAGATCTTGCAATGCGGTAACATGAAAGGTCTGGAAACTTTCACTTGTCCGCAAACGTCACATTTGTCTTGCTTGAGTGACTTTAGGCTGCGCTTGAGTGATTCTCGCTGTGCTTGAGTGCTGTGCTTCACAGTTAACCCACCTAGACATCGGCTGTAGTTTTTATGCGAAACGTCACAAAAGTCTCGAAACGACTCTGGCATGTTATCTTCAACAGATGCTGTCACAAGTAGTCACGATGTGTAAACTAATTTTAACTTCGACAAACGTGCAGCTTTACCGGATGGTTCATAGGTTTGCGTGACTAATTGCGCGGGATTGAAAGGTTTCTTTATTTCGTGGGTAGGAGATGACGTGCAATGACTTCGTGATCGTTCGTCAGAAAGCATGATGAATTTTGGAAGTTTTCGTTTGCGATGAGCTTACGTCACAGGTTATTTGACAGACAGTTTCACTGTAACATTTGGAGGTACAGCACTTCTATTTGAAGAGAATGGCCCAACGGTTTTGTAAATAAATCTAATTGTCCCTTGTTGGCGACAGCCGTTAGCAAAGACTCCAATATACAGTAGCTGTCTCTACAATGTCGTTGCGTTTGTTATAAGTAATTATTCAACTGTCATAAGATGAAAACTCGCTGTTAAAATTACTAGTTTCAACCAGATGCTTTCTTAAGGCAAATAAAATAGAAAGAACTTAAAGTTGTAATAAACGAGATTACGGTATTGCGGAAGCAGAAAAGTTTGCGTAAACGAAGGAATAGTTTAATTTTCTTCATAATTCATAACTTAACACGCCCCACGTTTCTGTTTTTTCTCTCTAACTGTTTTTTGTTGCGATTACTATCTTGTGACCGAATGCAATGCAGTGCGACAGGTTCCAAAAACAGATAGTTTTATTGAAAATTTGGGAATAGATACTTTTCTGTTGAAGATCATATGATAACAAAATTGTGTGCAAGCAAAACAATTGCAACTTAACAACAAATTTGAAAAGGCTAGAGCTCCTTTTCGTTAGCAATTATTTTGCAAAGTTTGTAATCTGCAAAGGAGCAATATAGTTTATATCGCAGAAAAAAACACACATATGTGTGGCCTCTAGTTTGTTTCCTCGTCGGGCATCAACTTTTCTAAAATTTTCACAGCCCAGTTTGCCAAATCCTTAGTTTGTGATGGGCAAAAGTGAAACTTTTAAATCTTTCTCACCAAAGCAATCACTTAGACCAGGGGCAGGCAATTAATTTTGCTCAGAGAACACCTTTGGAAGGCTGCGTTTAGCGGGGCGCCGTACCTTCTAATGGAAATAGAAGCAAGTCACTGACAAGTTAGCCTCAGCACTAAGTTGGAGGAAATCTTACTTAGACATTCAAAAATTTGAATCAAAACAAGCATTGTCGCACTAAAATGATGTAATGTTCTTTGGAACGCTTACTGCAACCCCCGGCTGCAAGAGAGTAAACTTTGACTAGGCTTATTTTCAAAAACCGATCGTGCCAGGCAGGCCACTACGATTATTTTAATGTACAGTACAAACAAATCCCTTAAATTGTTTTTCTGTGTATTTGTTTGTACGCTACGACCATTCAAAAGCATTCTATATGTTGGAATAAGGAATTTCTAGAACAATTTTTCGAATCTTGTCCTTAAATTATATTTTTTTAAAACTGATGTCGCTAGTATATTGCACCTAAATAACAAAAATTGTTTGTTTCTGTTTGCAAACGTAAACCTACTACGTCACCAAGAACCTTATAACTTTCTTGTAATCGCAAAGGAAAAGGTGAAAATGAGAACATTATATTTGCACCTGGAACACATATCCTTAGTTCTACTTTTTGCGCAAGGTGCATATGATATACAGGGTGACCACACCACCACCAAAGAACAGAAAACATATACGATTCGCTAAATCTTACAAACCTCCGAATTTCACGATCTTTGCTGGACTTACACTTCAATCTGGGAGTGTCATTCCCCAACGTTTCAATTGTCTTGGCTACTTTGCATAAACGCCATGTTCTTTAGCTAAGAGTGAAATGACTCCTAATCTGGCTGAGAGGGCGAATTCATTACAGGCTGATCAGCAGGAGTATGACGTTAAGTGGGCTTCGCATTCACAGGACTTTAACACTCAGATTTGTATCAGAAAGCCAAAGATTTTTATCTGCGGGGTCATCTTAAGGATAATGTGCTCCACAACAACTCTCAAACAATTGAACTGAAGGTCGCAAAAACGGCATAAATCAGGTATGACTACTCGGAGAGAAAGCATTCACGTAATTGACAGTTTACTGCGACGTACGAAAGTTTGCCCCCAATGCCGCGGTGCCCATTTGGAGGGTATTTTATACAGAACAAGACTTTTATGCAAAGCGACCAAGATAACTGAAACTTTGGAAAATGATCGTACACAGACTGAAGTTCAAGTCTAGTAAGAATCTTGAAATTTGTTGAAGGTTTGTAGGATACAAAATTTTTAAGAGCTTTCTTTGAGTCATCCTGTGCTTTCATTCCAATACTAGAAGTTAATACAAAAAGTATTCGGGTTCGAATAAAATTACAAAATATGGTGCGCAGGATTCGTGATGCAAAATAAAATGCACATGATTCCTGATGGCTCTTGCTGAGCAAATGGTGGTCAGGAATGTAAACAATGATTAATTTATTTGTAGCTTTAAAAACATCAGAACTAGCAAATGTGTTTCTGAACATTTTTTGGCTTTTTAACTAAAGGCACACAATAAAAATAATTTGGTTGAAAAATTTTTGCTGAGATTGGTAAAAGTCTTAAAATATTAACCTTTCCTTTTTGTTTGATTTTATCTCAGAAAAAAGTGCCACGGAAGTACTAGAAAGTTGTTGAGAAAGGCATTGCAAAATTACACTTGTGGAAGTTTTGCAATGGGACCTAATGTAGATCCGATGTATTTTTTCGTATGTGCTACACAGTTGTTCAACTATTTTAATCTGTTCTTATATGTAGGTTTGTCATAGTCTTTCATTATGCTCTTTTTAGTCTTAATTGGTGGAGTAAAGTCGTTGTTCGACATGCTAACCATTCCGAATAGGTAAATAGGCTATAAAGGTTATGGCGTGCTTACCTTCGCTCTCAGGGAAAGGCCAATACTGCTTTTGGCGCTAAAATTCTCTTAAAAGATACATCTTAATTTCACCGAAATCCTTATATTTGGTTGATTTTTGACAAAACTGTTTAACGGAATGTGGATTCCTTAATAAGTTTGGGCGTTTGCAAACGAAAATTGAATTTCGATGTCAGTTTTGTGATCTTGAACTAGTGATATCTGTTTAAATGAACACAGACAGCGCTTTACCTATGTGAAAAGTTTTCTTGGCAGTTGTTGATTTTAACTGACTAGAGTCTACTTGTGCAAAAATCCTTTTTATGTTCAAATGTCAAAAAACAGAAGTAAATTACCGCCAGTTCAGAAAAGATACGTTATAAACAGGACAATAAACATGCTTCTGCATATGCCAGCACCAATTTTCGTGCAACTATAAAACCCAATAACAAGCAAAACTCAATTCAGTGTACTCTGCGTGTACGCATTAATCCAACACAAGAATTTTCATTTTGCAAAATGCAAAATGAAAATTTGCGAAATGGTCCTAGCAAGAACCATCCGACCGTCACTTGTGGTCATAAAACGTGGGTAATGACCATACGCTGAGTCCATGCTTTCTAATCTAGATATTTGATAACATGCTTTTTGTTAATTTAAGGCGGCCATTCTGAGATAAAAGTTTTGTTGGCAATTTTTGTTTATTCGACATTGCGAATAAGATATGAAACACGTAACAATATAAAACAGAATATTAAAAACAGTTTGCGTGATGTATGAAAACCGTCAAAGAGGCCTACAGGAAAATATCTTCGTCTGACATAAAACGCGTCTGCGTGAAGATTCATCACATCTGCACATACGTCGTTTCGCATCATCATGCCTCGACGAATTATCGCTCTGAGAAGGTAATACATGTAGCTCTGTGGCCCAATGATACATCACGAACATCAGAAATGAAGCGTCGAAAGCAATTTTGAAAGCAAAATACTTCGAAGTTATCGCTCGTAGTACGATAACTATACATAGATGGCTATAGCTGACCACTCGTGGGGACATGCTTTAAAGTGAACACTACTACGAAAGTATTTTTTTGAAAAAGACACACCACGACCGATGACTTTCTACAGATGCTGCGAAGGCCTTCTCACGCAAGTACTAACGAAACGAACAGGGTGAAACGCCAATTAGGAAGCACACACCTGTGGCATGCGGTACTGTGCTGCTGCCTTCACAACGTTACTTCTCATTTTAAGAAACGAAGCGATCTCACTAAAACAAGGAGATAAGACGTTTTGTTGGCCCTACGGGAATGTTTGCATCTGTTCCAGATGGCCATTTCCCCTACTACGGTTTTTTATTGCTTGTGGAGATGGTTAAACTTCTAGGATTTGCTGTGACTCTTAGAGTAGTAGCGGTGGTTAGATCGCCAAAATGACGGATCATTTAGTACAAGCTCAGGTCAAGATGAATGCAATGCAAAATCGCTGAGTATGTTAGTGGAAACACGATCGGTATGAATGCATCACTTGTCAATATTTATATTTAGCTATCTGCTTTTCTTTCGGAGCACAACCATTGTTAGCCTACCTGGAAAGGTGCACGCCAAGAGCGCCTAAAGAAAATGCTATGAAATGATCGAAGTAATGCTCTACAGTACAGCAGTAAATCTAGTTCGGTCTTAGCAGCTGCAGAACCACAGACGAAGCTTTCACATTCCAACAAAATTTCTTGACGTCTTGTGAATGAGAAAAAGTATTCTACAGTTGTTTAGTCGACCTCAAAAAACTGCTTCAAGGACTACAGTCACCTGGACAACTTCCACCGGAGGACTGCCACCCGGATATCTGCCACTTGGACAATCGCTACCAAGGACAACTGCCACCTAGGACAATCACCACCGCTGACGCCTCTTTGCAAAATTGATGTCAAGTTTTATGACTTTTACCCATGTTGTTCCATTGAGACTATCCTGATTTCTACACTGGTTGTTTGAGTGGCACTAAACTTACTTATAACATAACAGTTAAGGATTGATTACAGATGTCAAACAGACGTTATCACTGATGTGAAGCCTGCCAAACTTGGGGTTCGCATCCAGATCTGGGGTGTTCACTACCTTTCTTGGGTTATGGGCTTTTCTAATGAACAACTGGGGGATTTACGATTTAACTGCTGGAACGCTGATTTGAAGTAGGGTACTGCAGATTAAATATATAGCTGCTAGAGTGATATTGGTCTAGGGTAGTCTCTGCGGGTAAATGATGAGTAAGCAAACTTCACTGATGACGTCGCAGTGACATCATAGTTAAGTGATGACTTCATACGCCAAATTTTCTGATGCCACATGCCAAACACATTAAGTAACTGATAACGTAAACTGTGAATTAGAGAAAGCTGCGACGAGTTCAATTCAAGATGAAATGGCACAAAAAGCAATTTGAAAGGTACAGTGGAAATCCATGTTTCTTCAACATTTTGACGGACGCGCAATGATTTATGAAATTGCAAAGTCTATCATTGACATTTGTCAGAATTTTGCGAAGAAACGTTCAGCTGAAGATGAACAGGTAACGAAAGGTGAGTTGCTATTTTCAAGAGACTTTGCTGAACCCCACGTACTTTTGTTCATGCTCACCTTGAGATGTAGTGCTAAAAAAGATATGTGGGAACGCGTTCAAAAAGCTAGCCATTTGCAACAGAACTTCAAACGTATTTCTAAATTGGTATTTAATGAAGTACTCACTATCATTACACTGCAAGCGAAAATATGAAATACGTCCTCGCCCCATTGCACCCCTGTGCTCACCATCTTATGTAAACAACCATTGATTTTTTGACAGACCAATTGCTTCAAAACTATCAAAACCAAAAACTGAAACCTATGTTATTCAATACGGCATTACTTGCTACGAAAAATTGGAAGCGGCAAATGTTTGCAAAGAAAAAATTTTTTAACTGTTTTAGATAAAAACACTGATATAGTCAAATATTAATAGTGGTTGAACGATGTTTCAACCCAAAAAAGCATAATGCTTTGATGCTTTGCTTGATACCATTCCATATGAAAGTAGAATAGTTCAAGGTTTTTGTCAAACAGTTTGAATCAATTTTACATTGCCACTCATTTTTCGCGTCAAACACCTTTCTGTTCTTCATCTGTATGTTTCTTAACTATTCGTGTGTTAATTGTTATAATGTAATTTCGATATGCGTGTTCGATTGTTGATTGAAGTATGGTTGTTCGAGATAAAATCACCTTTTATAGATAAGAGCATCCCCTTCCAAAACTCTACTAGATTTGCCAGAAATAATTCGTTTGTGTTGAAAATGGATGTATTAAAAGATTATTGCGATGACAGAGTTGCTTAGCAAATGGTCTATAAGCATTTATGCGGAGCACGCATTTGATTGAATGATGCGCAGATAGAAGAAAGTTCACCTAATTTTCTTTCCAAAGGTTTTCTGTTCACATCTGGGTTTTTTAAGATTAATTCCTATGGGCATTCTGAAAAATCTCTTTGTTAGCCCTGATTGCAATTAGAAAGTGAATGCTTGCAGTAGCTTGAGCTAAATTTTACTTTGCGGAGAACTAAGTCATTTAATGCGCGGCTCTCAAACAGGGCTAACATTCCGTCCTTATTTCAAAGATTGATCCTTATTTTGAAGTACTACGTCTTAGAGAACATTAAAGTCCTTATTTCTAAAAGATCTCCGTTGTTGTGACTTTCGTCCTTATATTTTGAAGCGCAACAATTTTAGATAAGCTACATGTGATAGGAATAAAGACTTTTTTCATCTCATGGTAAACGTTGTGTAATCAATGCTTTGTGACGCCGTATAACTAGTGTAATCTTACAGCACAAAGACGTAACAGATTATTATCAGGCAATGTTATTACAACACGCTGTCTAGACTGATTAGGACTTTCAAGAAAGCTAATTTTGCATTGAAGGATGAGCATTTAATTTGGTAAAGAAATGAGCAGGGGAAAAACGTTTTCCGTCACAAGTACGTGAATGAATTTGAGAGATTTATTAGGTTGTTTCTAAGAATAAAACATTGCTGAAGCAGATTGTTCCGGTATAAATATGCAAATATATTCACGAAAACGAACAATTTCACCGAAAATTGTTTCATTTAGTGCAGGAAAATCTACTTTCCCCAGTCGACCCTATTTTTGGTTCTATGTCGATGGTAATAATATGTCATTCGATACGCGGTCCTCATGAAAATCGTGGCCTGATTTTGGGCCCACTCAACATTTCCGTTAAACATAGACGATTAACTCAAAAACTTTGTGGGTCGTTTACGTTGTTCGTCAGAAATCAGTATTTGTTAAGAAAACCACAGTTTGAAAAGAAAGCAAGTGAGGCATTAGTTTTGGAGAGCATGCTGTGAAGACTTTTATTACATTTTGGGATTGGACAGGCTGATACAATGTAGTTTCTGCAAGCTCAACCTGCGAATATTTTTTCTTCGGTACCCTGTGGTTTCGCAGCACTTTGAGGCTGTTCTACTTCCAGTTAACGCATTTTGATTTTATCTTCCTTTATCAAACAAACTGAAGGGCCTTTAAGTTGTGTGAGGGCATTCAGTCGTTATTGCCACTTCAGTACCTGCTATTCTTGTTCAAATTTGCTTAACATAATTCAGCGTCTAGTTATCTGGCCCAAGCAAACGCGCCGTGTTTGACGAAACGCAGATCCATTGCCTTTCTTTACTTTGAGTAGGTGATATACAAGTGTGAGTATGAATTGTCATTCAAAAGCATTGTGCACGAAAGAGACAGCAACTTAAAGGCAAAGTAGTTTGATTTCAACCACAGTACATGCAGAGGTAAAAGTAAGCCGGAACGGCCCGGAACGCCGTTCCGGTAAAAGAATTATTGCCGGTACGGCGTTCCGGTTAGAATTTCTAGTAGTTTGGTATTATGACGCTAACGCAACAATGGTGGCACCTGAACTTTACTAGAAACAGCTTTTACATCTTATTTTCTGAGCAAGGTATTATATGAGTTCAAGGCAAATCGTTTTTAGCCATCTCAACGTTGGTTTCAAAGGAACTTGTTCACTCCCTAGCCGAGCACTTTTAAATACCGGTAAATAACCTAAATAACTTAAACTTTAATTATTTAAAAATTCCCAAAAAACATTGCGGCCCGCACAAAATGCCCTCGCGGGCCACATGCCGCCCGAGTCTTTGAGTCCCTGATCTAGACCTTTCGATAAGCTCAAGAAAAAAATGTAAGTCGCCCTCGATTGTCCTTGGTTGTGAGCGGCGGTTTACAATCGAATAAATACAGCGTACACTTTTTCAGGTTTATTGCCGAATTTTAGCTGTGCAACATGCTCAGAAAGCATTCTGCCAAAATTGATAAAGATTTTTGGTGTTACTGCGCAGTGGCGCACCTGATAGGGAAAAATGCGCACCGCTGCCCTTTTCATTAGTTTCATTGTGACTGTTTTTGCTCGGATATCGAGGGAGTTCAGAATAAAGTAATATGTTTATGAATTGAAACAAC
>JGI24158J21664_10002289_pt1 | contig 23011 bp, 19 predicted proteins | sample Ectturendosymbi3_FD_21664 | JGI IMG/M metagenome (IMG submission 21664)
TTCCGAATAAGACTTTCGTCATGTTCGAATTGTCTTATTTTTCGCGATATAAGGTCATTCTGTCGTCCATTGTTTTCTCACAGCAGTGTAGTGAAGTATACGCCATCTCTTCTTACAGTAGCGAAGCCGTTATGAAACTGACTACCACTGAAATATCCCACCTTAACGTTACTAGCTGGACCCGCCCCTGCCTCTTACGTGCGAAAGTGCGCAGTACACCACCAGACCATTTGCACGGTGAAATCTCATTCTCGCGCACTTGCAACCATAGGTGTAGAAGCAAGCAAAATTTTGGGGATGCGAAGGATTTTTGCCCGAATTTCCCCAAACTTGCCCAAAAAGTTGTTGTGCGACTTTTGCCTACAAATTTTCTCCCACAAAGATCATGAACTGAAGACTTTTTTTGGTGTGACCTTTGAAAAAGGCTTCCTTTGGTTTTCTGCAAACGTTGGGCGCCATTGTCTTGAAGTGAAACAACATTGGGCGCCATCTTTGCTCAGATTTTCAGTTATTTTGCCCGGACTTTCGACAAATCAAAACTTTTGAGGGCGATCTTGCACCCCCGCCTCCTACACCACTGCTTGCAACCTTCCATACCATTGGAAAAACACGAAAACAAGGAGAAGCTATTTGAATTAAATATGTATTTTGTTCGTAATTTGGCAAGATTTGTACTTATTCTAATAATAATTCACAAAGTTTGTAATTCATTGAGAACTGTGCTAACTCAGTCTAAAAATATCCATTCTCACTAAAACAAACAATTGCTCATAGGGAAAACACTGTAACTGTTGCCGTAACATTGGACATTTTTTGTGTACGTCCATTTGCGTTGCATCGCCAACAAAGTGAAAAGGATAAGCAAAATATCGACTTTTCCGCCCCCTGGAAAAATTTCTGCGGACGCCCATGCTGCATACATCTACGTTTAAGTGATTAGTTTCCACGAAGGCGACACAATCGGATCAATCAGCAATTTTTTTATTAGGAAATTGATTTCACGTAACTCTACGTATCAGCTCTGAAGTCGTATTGGAGTAAAATCTCAATGATTCAACTGACAAGCTTGCAGTTGCAAGTTTTTGCCATTGCTACAGTCGGACTGTGTCTCCAAGAAGTTCAAAAAAGCAGACGACACGTTTAGCCTTCGCGGTTTCAGCTAGCAGTATAAACCCATGGACTTCACTCCATTTATTTACTGCTTGTTCACCTTAATTTTATATAAGGAAGGTCTTCAGCGTGTTTACTATCTGCGGCCATTTTATATATGACTCAGTTTTATGTGACGTCACCCTCACACTATGCAATTAATTACTGTATTTAAGCTATCCAAGTTCATGACTTTTTTAGGCTACAACTCCAAAACAAAGCATCGCAAAAATGATCTAACGATTTTCGTTTCAGAATATTTGATTTATAATAAAAACAGATATAAAAAGGAATGATTCACTTATATTTACCATACTAAGTCTTGTTGGGATTAGTTAGTTAGGTAGAATTGAGGAAATTTTAGCATTCAAGCTTAAAAATAACAAATGATGATTGCTTCCTTTTGATGCTCATCATTTTGGGACTTCGCTCGTATCCACTCAACATGACTTGACAGCAGAACCGTCGCCAGAAAGTCGTCAACAGCGGGGCTTTACGTTCGTGCAGGGGGGGCTTGACATTCAAATTTGACAAAAATTCCACTAATCCATAGTGTTTCTTATTTCAATTTGGGGGGCTCAGAGCTTTGTTTGGGGGGGCTTACCCCACCAAAGCTCCCCCGTGGCGACGGGACTGCTTGACAGCCTGTGCTAGATTTCAACAGAGGACATCCTGTGCGTAGCTCTACACACATGTTAAACGGCTATCAAGGTTGACTAATCTGATTTTGCACCAGATCTGGGTTTTTCTACGAAAGATCTGAGCCTTTCAAAGTTAATAAAGATAAGTAGGGTGTGATAGATTGAACTTATATTTGCTATTGTGATTTTTCTAAATCGTAGGCTTAGTCAAGTTTCGTTGGTCTCGGCTACTGCAACCAACGCTGCTGGGGTGCCAGAACACAAATTTCAGGCTTCGGCTCCAGGCATCTAAAACGTTTTTGTTCCAGCTCCGATTCTGGCATCTAAAGTATTTGGCCCCGGATGTGTCTCCAGAACTGCTTGGTCCAGTAAAAACTAAAAACTATTGCATTATTTTTATTTTTGCACCAGCATAGATAAGGAGTCGCGAAATGATGCATTTGATGGATAAGGAGTCGTGTGAAGGATTTTCGGCCTTGCGGTGTTTACGTAGTGTACAAGTGGGGTACCAAGCGCGAACAATAAATCACGATTTTGTCAATCACAAAAGAGACACGCTTCCAACTCAAATGCGCTTCTCAACTCTTTGAAGTTGAATGTTAGCTCAGCTTTCGTCGAAGCTTTGAAGTTAACTTTGCCCTGCAGTACGAGCATTGCAAAACATTTCACTACACAGTATGAAATGAAAAAATTACCTTGCAGCAGTTCCAGCTTTCAAATGAACCTTTAGCTTTCCTCAAGCATGTTACTCAGGCAACAAGTAACTGTTTACTCAACAATGAGACAAGAAAACAATTGTGAGAACTGTACACATTAAGTTTTGTACTCATTAAGTTTTCACTAAACGTGGTATCCTTGTTTCACACACTGAATTTTTGCTACTGATAATGTTCAAATTAAATGAATATTGTTTGAGAATAGTTTCATTGATTAACAGTTGGTGTGATGACTGTTACATTTGACGTTGGAGAAATGAAAAGGGTGTCCAACACAGTGCATGTTTGTCTTGCAGAAAGTTGCAGTTGCGCTAGGTTTGTTTCTATAATGACGCAAAAATAAACCAAGCATATAGATCAGGGTTCGGCAAACCAAGCATATAGATCACGGCCCGCGGGCTGGATCTGGCCCGCCAAGCAAAGTCATCCGGCCCGCAGCCCCTTTACCAAATTATAGTAACCGTATATGGCCAGCCTAGGGGTAGTATATTTTAGGAATCTGCCATCCTTCCGCACTGTGCTATAAATGTACTCTACGAAACATTTTGGGCTTTCGTTACGAACTGTGAAAATCAGGAGTTAATCTGATTAAATTTCCATAAATTCCCAAGATTTAACTACAGCAAAGGGAACGGAATTGTTGGTGGAAAATTAGTACGGCCCGCCATACCTCGCAGAGTTTGTTTTTGGCTCGCGACTAGGGAAAGGTTGCCGACCCCTGATATAGATAGAAAGTTTGGAGTGCTTTAAATTGACTTCTAATATCTGTTCTCTACTGAGATGTTTAAAAAATCAAGATATGAGCGTGATGTCTGCTAGGTTTTCATTATGTGCCGTGCCATGTTTCGCGAAATGCCATACTTTGGTCAGTGCCATATTAGCTATGAGGCCCGTGAGGCACAGGCCTCAGGTCCCCTGCAGTCAAGGGGCCCTCCACATGAAGGCTGTGGCATTCAATACAGTTATAGCCTGCCTACGCACTATGATTTGTTGTTCATTGCAATATACCAGGAGTCCGCAAATAGTGGGTCGCGAGACCTAGCCCACTCTGGGTCACGAAATAATTTAAATTTAAATAATAAAACTTAAATTTTTTTCGTAGTGAAGGTTGTGGTCTTTGAGTGTTGAGAAAACAGTGTGCCTCGTACCTGAGATTACGGATATAATAAATTAAGGCCAAATGCAGCGGAAATACAAAATTGGAGCGACCAAAAGAAAACTCAAGAGTAGAGCAAGAAAAACGAGATGAGCAAATTAAGAAAAAGATGCCATGTCTACTGACATATGGGTTTGAGACAAGCTTGATCTCTAACATCAAACGTAAGAACTAAGAAGTAATCATTCGATAAGAATGAGTGCGGTAAAACTAACGAAGCCAAAATAACGTCACAGTCTAGTTATCAAATCAGTGTAGCTGTAATTGAAAGCGATGCCAATGTTAACGTTTCACAACCATCAACAACGTTTAAATCATTTGTCGCTGATGAGTATTGAGAGCGAACAATTACGCAAACAAAACTGTAACAAGCTGATACATGAATTTGCTTGCAAAAAAGCACGAAAAGTACTGTTATAGTTTGAGTCTCTAACATGGTGGGAAAAAACTGAGAACTTCTTCGCATTCCTGAGTTTGTGATAGGACAAACGTTTTCATTTCCGCATTGCCTATCTACCCTTTTCATTTGATGTTGCAGAGTGTTATTTCGCGTGATGAACACGAGTATTATGGGGACACCATGGGACACTGGTTGTTATCGAAAAGATGGGGCCCTCGAATAACTGTGTCTCGGGGCCCCTAAAAGCCTCATCTGGCACTGACTGCGGTTGAATAAAACGAAGGTGTTCGGCGTGTGTTTCCAGCATCGTGTGTTATCTCAGCGTGCTCCGTGCCCTTGCTTGGAAACCCCCTCGCGGCATCATTTCTTGTAGGCCCTGACGTATAGGAATAAAAGAAACGTCAATTTGTTCTCACTATCACTCCGCCATATTGCTCATAGCTCGTCAGGAGAAGGAAAGTTTGTCGATCACGAAACCTTTAGTGACGCTTACATGGGAAAGCTGGAAGTTTGATGGTCCTATTAATTGTATATCGACCTAAAATAAGAATAACTTAAATTCATTTAGTGTGACTACAAAGGTCAAATATAGGATAGGCGACTAGACCTTACCGCCCCTCTGAAGCATGCCGTCAATGGCTCAGCCATAGCGTCCATTGTGGTCCAGAGATAAACACGGGGTACGAGTGCCAGAGTGGGCTCCGGCCGGAGTTTGCATTTTACGTCGGAACAAGAGCCTGTAATTCAGTATCACTATTTTTTCGTCCTTATCGAAGCTGCAAATTACTATATGTCTGTTCTTTACGAGAGTTGAGCTTATTCAAACTGTTTCTTTGCTCTTTCGGGAAATTATTTTTCTTGCGGTAGTTTTTCTGAACTTCTTTTATATTGCGCAGTTTAGAGAGAACCATATCAACATACGCATTAATCTTTTCATCACGTTGCTTCCTATTAGGTCTGGAGTTTTTTGGAATTTTTAACTTTTTAGGTAAAGGGTTGCTCATTTTAGTTTCGTCACCGAGTAGCACTCGACATTCTTCCTTTCTGATATGCTGGTAAGCATTTTGCCTGTTTTCAACCGATCTTCCCCATGCAGGTGTTGGTACAAAATCAAGATCTTTAGATTGAACTTCTTTATCATACTGATTAAGTTCTATGTCAGACTTATTCAATATTATGTCAAAGGTTTCCTCGGACGTGGCTTGGATCTTCTTCTGTTTTTGGCGCAGTCTGTATCTCTTCCTGTCACGTACATTTTTTGTGGCAACCAGATTTGTTTGAAAATTTTTAATTTGAATGACTTCTATCTATTGAATGAAAGAAAAGAAAACTACCGTACAAGCCTAAATAGATTGCAGAACAAAGCAAAAAATCGAAATTTCCTGTCAATATGACTAACGACATTATTATACTGGTGTCCAATTGGGAAACTAGACTGCACCCACCAAATCCTATTTATAAAAAGAATTGCAGTGTCTGGCCTTTTTCCCCAATCTGCTTCGTCTAACAAAAAAGGAAAAAGCTTTAAATAACGAAGCTATGGTCACATATAAAAGACCGACCATAGTTGGCCAACTTCTAACTAACTGCAAATCACAGGCGCACAGAGAAGCTTCGAGCCAACAGCAGAGCTTACTCGGGACCAGGCGGACACTGCGCGTTGTGCGGCAAATTTGGCAAGCACGATGCAAACATGGTGCTTAAAATCACTGCCCTGCACTCAAAGAAGAAATTATTTCCTTTAAGGCAGATGCTAACTTGCGCCAATTACGGGATTTACGTTGCAACATGTAAATTATGCGGAGAACAGTATGTTGGCCAAACCTCAAATAAATTTTCGAAACGTTGGAATTCCCACCGCTTGTGTTTTAACTTATTGTCTCTAGTTGGTCTTGTCTTATCACACCCAGTCTGTTTTACTACTCACATCCAGTGTGTTTTAGTGCTTATTCTAACCAACCGGGTGTTTCCCAACCGGGGGTCCGCAGAAGAATTTTTGGGGGTCCACGGCCTTATATACATAATATTAAGCAAATTAGGGACATGCCAAACCACGTGCCGTGGTGGTCTAGCTTGCAAAAGACAAACATGGGAGAAACTCTAGAACTAGAATCCAGGCCACAGGCGACACAAGATCTCGCCTGTATGAATGAACATGTTTATGCACTTCAACAAAGGTATGCAAGGTATCATTAAATCAAATTCTTTGCTTTTGTTTCAGCCTTTCAATTTTTCACTCGTAAGTATTGCTTGCAGTTTTCAGGCAGAACCGTCGCCAGAAAATTTTCAGTAGGGGGGCGCTTTTGTGCGGGGGGACTTGACATTATAAAATCAACCAAAATTCCACTTATTTGTAGTGTTACACTTTCGATTTGGGAGGGCTAAGCCCACCAACCCCCCCACCAACCCCCCGTGGCGACGGGACTGTTTTCAGGACTGAGTGTGCGTAGAGTTACACTTACATGAAATCGATTTTCTATAAAAAAAATTGCAGATAGATTCACTTGTGTTGCGTTTGTGGAGACTAGTTACTCGAATACAGATACCTGCAAGTTTGAATCATCGCAAAGTGAAGAAAGCAGAGCCAAGTAGCCAGCCCATATTATGTTTTTGGAGGTGCCAAATATTTTGACTTTAAGCGACGAACAGTATTTGGTACAACACCTTTGAAGCACAAAATGAAAGGTATGCTCCTGGCTACGCCTCTGAGTAGTATCCAGTCGGCTGATTCCTCGAAAGACTGGAGCAATTTAACATGTCTAAAGCTTTTAATTGTTACGTGATAAGCTTCATGAAACATTCATGATTTTTAACCTGCAAATCAAATGATTGATAAACTTTTCTTGAAGAGACCACTTGTACGTTGCAACCGCTGCTCAGGTCCATGAGTGAATGCTAACAATGTTGGAAGCACAGGCCAAACTGGCAAGATTTTTGTCCCATTATCAGCGAGGTTTACTTAAACATTTTAGGAAGCCCAGGCGAGTTTTTGAACAACTCAGCAATTGCTAAACAATTCACACGCTCATATCACCTGAGAAACAAATTTGTTGGATTTTGAAAAATTTTTATTTTGTAAAAAACAAAAACAATCTTCCCAAAAACATGTGATTAAATACTTATAGTAAAGGTCACAAAAAGGCAGGAAATTCAAAGACATATTGGCGATCGGTTGAGATCAAAACCATGCTTTGCCCGAGCTTGAGATTCTACATGCAACAAAAGTAAATTAAGTTGATACATGAAAATATGCTACTTTCAAATATACTTTTGCAGTTTTTAGCCACATGAGGTCCTCAAAGGCAAAATGTCCACATGGTTTAACTCGCAAACAAGCCATAGTCCAAGATGCGTACATATTCTTTGTGTTGCACGACAGTTACCAAAGGCCAAATTGAGCAAATCCTTTTGTTACACGTCACGAAAGCAGGACCAGATTGGGCATTTACTCGGCCTGATTGGCCAACTCGAAAAATACAAAACTTATGCAGATTTCGTTATGGCTTCTCGACAGAGGACATAAAATTGCAGCTACTGAAAGAATCAGCTACAAACATAACTCTAAGTAATGATAAAATTAAATTAAAAACTGTTTTCGACCGATTAAGACACATGTCCCTAAGCGGAGTTTTAACTGGTTTTATTTGAAGGTGGTCTACAGCTTTCAGCCAAATCGTCAAAAGGGTCCACGGCACTAAAAAGGTTGGGAACCACTGTTCTAACTGCTTATTTACAGTACGGTCAACGCTAGCTCAACATGTTTTTTATTTTTCACGCAACCATTGTCTCTGTTTCGTAATAATCACTGCTTTGCCTACATTCACTCATTTTCATCTTTAATTTCCTTGGACTGAAGATGCCGTATGGCGAAATCGATTTCCATTAAATAATATCTATGCGTGCTGATTTTTGTGACTTGTGCACAGGCAATACTTGAGTTATTTTGGAAGATGTTACATTACACCAAATCAAACAATTTTTCTTTAATATTGGAGCATAAAATTGGGATGGACTTAACAGTTTCATCAACACTAAAAAGCCTTCATAATACTATACATGTTTTTTTAGACTTTTTGGATTATTCAGTCAAAAAAAAACTCAAAACCAAGAGACTCTGGAACGCAATAAATAAGTGTGACGCAAAAGACATCAAAAGCAAAACCAAGATCCCAACCCTGTCAAAATCACTAAAAGTAAAAGCAGGACCAACAGCTGTGCAGAAAGTGCTAAAACATAACCTACGCAAGGTCGTAATCTACGAAAACAAGCCAAGACCAGCAAGCAGCTGTTCACAGAACACTGCAAGCGGAGGATGCAAAATTTTGACAAATAAGTACTACAACCAGCGTCTTTTGCGTCACGCTGTTATTTCTTGCTTCACAGAGTCTTTTGGTTTTGAATTGCTGGCATTGCCAAGTGTTGCTTTATTTTTTGACTGAAGATGGATTAAAAATAATCCGCAATGTCTCAAAATATAACATGTATAGTTTTTTGAAGGCTTTCTGAAATATATTATTTTTTCATTATTGCCAAACTGGCTTCGTGGGCCGGACGCAATAGCTCCGCGGGCCGTAGATTGGAGACCCCTGGTTTATAGCCCTAAGCTGAACATTAGCAAACCAACCTATTAAATGATAAACGATAACTGCAGTCTTTTAATGTGAATGGAGGCGTTTTCTTAAACTCTAATATATAATGCACTCAGTAAAATTCCAATTTTGCATGTTCTATGTCAATTTCTGAAATGAACACCTTTCCATACAATTTGATGGTCTATTTGCTTTTCTTCGGTAGTATTGAACACATAACACAACTAATAATTTCTTGCTTGCTACATTCTCTTCACTTTGCAACAGACGTTTTATAGCTCACCTGAAACTCTTCAAAAATTTTCTCACTATGTTCTGGACCACTAAGACTGACTGAGAGATGACCTACCGGTTGATTCGCGGCCCTTGCTTGAGCCAGTTATAGTCCGCTGACGAAATAATGTGTCTGTTCAATGCAGCTCGCGTGATTGTTAAAGGTTCGCTAGTGTCTACAACAAGACTCGGCAACCTTTCCCTAGTCGCGGGCCAAAAGAAATTCTGCAAGGTATGGCGGGCCGTACAGGCCTACTAATTTTTCACCAACAAATCCATTACCTTTGCTGTTTATTATGTTGATAAAACTTGGGAATTTAGGGAATTTTAATCAGATTAGCTCTTGATTTTCACAGTTCACAACAAAGGCCCAAATTGCATTTATAAGTATGCAATACAAGAAGTTGAAAGGAGGGAAGATTTATAAAATACCATACCACTAGGCGGGCTGTGCAGTTACTATAGTTTTCAAAGGGGCTGAGGGCCAGATGATTTTGCTTGGCGGGCTGTAGGTTGCCGGCCCCTGCTCTACAATGTCACTGTCGCCCTGTCCATTTCTATAATTTTCGTGCAGTTTGCCTGCAATAGCCTGCAGCGGTAGTTCATACAACAAACCCACCTACGTCAGTTACGTGGTTAATTGCCAAAAGAAATGCTAATACAGATCACGTTTAGGACGATGGAAAATGCTAAGTATGACTAAACAAATGAAGAGGGAAAACGGAGAAACAACGAGTGTTGTTAAGGCACAAATAACAACGTGCGCTAATGTGAACTGTGCTGAAGGAACTGTCTTGCCAACATTCACTACTGTACTAGATTCATTAAAACTTGAAAAGCTCTGCGTTAGTTCTTTTTGCAGTTAATGCAAATTATTTATTTTTAAAGCACCGGCTTTCAGGCATTTCAGGCACTGATTTTTAAAATACTTTCTTACTGGCTTATGCTATATTAGTAGCAAAATACCGGCCATCTCGCAAAAGTTTGGAAGGCAAGTGTTGTGAAGTATACTTCATCTCTCTTACAGTAGAGAAGCCGTTGTGAGACTTGACTACCAAACATTACTGATATCGCCCCCCCCTGAACTTACTGGCTGGATCCACCCCTGGTTTAATCTACTAAAGATGCACATCTAATGCAAAGCTCGTGTGCTATACTGTATGTTGCGTCAGTAACCTGGAACGGCAATACAACTGTCGACAGTGAAAATATCTATAAAGGGATGGCTACTGCAGGGACAGGTTCTACCAGATCATCTGTACCGGTTGTTACCACTGATGAAATTCGACCGCTTCGCACCTTTCGCAAGAACCTGTTCTTGGATTTTCTTTAATCCTGAGAACCAGTGGTTGGCTTAAGTCAGAGGTTCTCATCACTCTCCATGAACGCCTTTTACTTATAACTTATTTTGGCAAACTTCTCATAGACCTGTTACTAACTTTTAATAGTGAAAAAACACAAAAACTTGGTAAAAAACTAAAATCAATAAATTCGTTTGCTAGAGTGTACCAGTTGGCAACACAAAGATCAATCTTAACGCTTGTATCGGGCCAACCAGGGTGGTTTGCCTCTGGAGCAGGCCCGTATTTACCATTAAGCTAAAAAGCCTTAAGCCTAGGGCTCCCGATTTCGGGGGCCCAAATTTTGGAAGTAAGGACAATTTCTAGCATTTCTGTAAGCATTTATGTATGTATTCTTGTTTTGGGTCAACACACGTTTCTTACTATGCCGTTAACAAAGATCTGTGTAGAACAGTGGCTCTCACCCTGGGATTTGCAAACCCCCAGGGGTTCACTGGAATATTTCCAGGGGTACTTGAATGGCAGTTGAGCTTTCATGTACTGTATTGCTATTTTTTAATATCATCTCTTGGAGAAGCATGCGTGCCAATTGAAAACCCCGCGTAGATTTTGCCTGATCTTGCGTTGTTGTGATGCAACAATGTGAAATCCACGGCTTTGCCAGCTAACCTGGGATTCGGGTTCATTGTTTTATGACTTGGGGGTACTTATCGGGAAAAAGATTGAGAATCCCTGCTGTAGAAGAATGAGCGCCAAAGATTGAAGTGAATGACGATGAACATTCGCTTTTTACGGCTTTGAGAATTGATTGTTGTAACTTATAATGTGTGGACAAAAACGCCTGAATCCATTTTTCAGATTACACGAGGCCAGTGAGGTACTCAATAAATATGTAATGTGAATGTGGTCAGACAACTTCACCGCTGCCTTTTTCGTTAGTTTTATTGTGGCTGTTTTTTTTTCTTGCTATCGAGGAAATTCAGAATGAAATAGGCCTACTGTAATATGTTTATGAATTAGAACAACTTGTTCAGTGAATGTAACGAGCACGTGTAGTACTAAATTGTATGACAGCAGACGTCGCGAACATTCCAGAAGGGCCCCCAATCTAAAATAGCCAAGAACCCCGAAAATGAAAATTCGCCTCTGCTCTGGAGACTGTGATAATGAGAGAACCTGTTGTAGGTGAGTCCTGGAGTGAGAGAACCTGTTCCTAAAAATTTGAATCCCAACATTGGTTGCTTCCCATACGTATAAGGTGGATTGTTGGCAAGCAGCAATGCGGCAAACGTGACATTTTCAGGGCTGCGTGACATAGGATCTGATTTCTAGGTAAGGTTTGTACTTTGCACATGAATGCATCGAAGGCGCCTTCTGCTGCGGGCGCTGTTTTCCTCGATATACACCACCATACCGCGTGGTAGGCGCCAAGTTCACCCTGCAGTGTAGCTGTATAAGCCGTGCTGAAAACTGTGATAGTTTGCGGGTTTCTTGAAAGCTTAACAGAAAATTTGTCGGTTCTTGTTATATAAAGAAATAAGCAACGCAGACTGCGTTTAGCATTAAAGGTTATGAAAAAGTTTGCACGAGGTGCCTTGAATGGTGTGTTACCAATACAATCATATTCGACGGGTATGCGCATGCAGCTACTTAATACGAAAAGAATGACATAAGTTGGAAAAAGTCTTCGCCCATGCTAAGTTTGTAGACTGCACCCGTCGTTTCCAAAAAACATGCATACAGTAGGTAACTTCCGTGGCTGAAGTTTCAACTCGGTTTGTGATATCCTAAATTATTCAAACCTTTTTCATTAAATCTGCTTGATATTTATGCTACATGTGTATATTGGTAAAGAGGAAGATTTGAATAGAATGCTTGATAATTTACAATAAAAAAGGCAACCATTAATGAATTTATGTATAGTAAATTAACAGCAGTTGGATATTTTCTCCAAGAAAATGTTAATACCCAACCGTTGAAAAAAGTTACAACGAAAATCACAGACGTTGAGCAAGCAGTAGAAGTAGAAAACCTTCTGCATTAAAACCTAAATGTGTTGATAATAATTAATTGGACAACCCTGCTGCAATCACAGGAAAAAGAGTTTGTGCATGAATGAATACGATTGCCGTTTTTGCTATGTTTTAAATGTGTAAGTTTAAAAAATAAAAATAACTAAAAATGTCAGGCTGTGTCAGCGACGACACAAAAGTGGGTATGTTTATCAAATCTGCCACTTGATGTTACTCTTTTCAGTCGTTATTCATTCTGTCATTTTTGCATTTGCTTTTCCGTAATCTCAAGACTCATTTATGCAGACTCATACAGACACTTATTTTTATCTAAAGTTGATGCACACGTATAGCAACCTGTAGACTGCAGTTTGAGGTGGCATTGTCATGTACACATAATTTTTACAAAACGTGGTGGATGCTGCTGCTCGAAATAGATGATTCTCTGTGAACGCGCTGGACAGAAACCACTGCACTTGCTTTTACCAGAGCAGTTACAAATATCGAAAGAAACAGCTCAAAGTTATATGTATATTAGATTTAGAATACCGATTTCGCACTAGCTTAGAAAACGTCACATTTTTGCTTGCAAAAAGATTCAGAGATGACCGAAGCAAGCACATGAACTGCAAAGAGTATATTAAAGACAGTTTGATTCCATGGAGAAATCTAAATTCAATATTTTTTGATAAACTTCCTTTCGAATATCAAGATTGGCTGCAATCTTTTCACGAAAGCACGTGTAGCATCCATACTCAAAGGCTGCGATGAAAGTTAGAATATCACCTTTTTAATTTGGCTGCTATGAAAAGGTAGAGTATTACTACGTTTATTTGCAATGTAGGTGTTAGTTCACATGGCAGTACCATTTTGGTCCGAGCAAAATCTGTGACGCAAAACTAGTTCAGCAACACACAGCACACTACGATCGAAGTACTTAGCTCGGTTTTAGATGCCACAAAAATAAGCTGTAAATATATGCAACGATGAACCGCGGTAATTCACAGTAACATTGCTTCTTGCTGTTTTGTGTTTTTTGCTCTTCATTTGGCAGCATCCGCAGGGCCTACAAGAGAAATATTGTACCCGGGCCCGGTAATTACTGGGAGCTGGGAAGATGAAATAATGCATGTTAAGTTTTTCTGTAATCAAACCCAAAACCTATAAGCCAGTTACCAGTATAACAATTAATCTATTTATAAATATAGCATGGTAGCTGTTTTATCTACATTCTCATTACTGTACAAACAAGCTATACAAGTTTCAACGAGGGGCCCAGAAGCTAGGGAGGTATACAATATCAGTCTTTGTACCCCTTGACAAAATTTCTTTTAAAGGCCTTAACATCCATAATTGTCGAGCAGGTACCCATATTCCCTCATGAAGTTGCGCCAGTCAGCTCTTTGAATTGCATAATTTCGCATTAGTTCTGCATTATCTGAAAGAAAAAAAAGCATGTCAAAAATGGAAATAATATTTTATGTCACGCTGCGTATTGCCCACTCTTGGGTGCTTGCTTTTCGTTTAACATCGATGGCTCATCGAAAAAGAGACTTCTTGACAAAATCAAAAGGTGCGTTATAGATAAAATATTTTTGTTTGTTAAAATGTTATCTTTCAGTACGAAGTGTAAACCAAACTGATGGGTTACGGTCTACTGAATAGGCTCCACCACAACTTCCGAAAGAAGATACTAATACCAGGAACTAGTTTTGTTATTTCGAAGCCAAAACCTGCCATTGTACTTTGGTGGTGCGTTTTAACCAAACATTTTCATCTGCTACAATGGCCTAAACAAAATTGATCACAAAAGAGCGCAATACAATTGGCTGAGAAAAAGCGTATAGTTCACAGTTAATTTGATCTTAAAAATAGCCAATAAACAAAAAAATGCGTGTTTTTGCTTTTAATTTTACTTACAGAAAATGAAATATCAGTCACTATTCAGATCATGACATGCTTTTTTTCTTACTTACTTGTGTACTTATGGTCACTGCAGTAGCAGAATCGGTGGTGGTATTGAAATAAAGGAAACGGCATTTCCTTACATTGCATTGCACCATGAGTGCTGCACATATTCATTGGAAAAGTGAGTGAGCGAGGTAGGGAAAGCGGAAGTTGAGCCTGGGTCGTGCTCATCCATTTGTGGAGTTGTTGCAAAAATGGAATCAAGGCTTCAAGGTTCCATGTCACGTATTCGCAGATCCAGGCCTCTCGCATGTTGCATCCTCCGTTGGGGTTGGAATAGAAACCACTGCATTGCATACCGAATCCTGTAAAAAAACAAAGCAAGCGCAAAGCGTTTTATTTCTTTTTGTAATTCATGTTTGCAAGTTGCAGAACTTTTGGCTTCATCAAAAAATTTTGGCTGCCGTTAAATTTTTGTGTTTCATGCGAAGTTTATGCAGAAGTTTTTCAGATTATTGTACTTATAAGCGGTAGTTTCGATGATTTACATGATGCTGAGAAGTGGATCCACAAATGATATCACTAAACAAACTTAATTTAACCAAGCGATAGGCGAGCAGTAGCGAGGATAAGTGTCACCCGGGGACAAAAGATGAGCATGTCGCCCTTTAAATTTGCATACAAAAATTTAGTAAGAGAGAACATATTTCGTGCTTAATAAAGATATAAGGATTATTAAAACATTTTCAACCTCAGAATCAAACACTCTATGGACCCTGCATATTTCGTTCAATTTTCTTCCCTGTTGGCTGTCAGTCTGTAGGAAACGACGTTACTTAGCTTTAATTGTTTACTCATTCTATGGGATAAAACACAAAATATGTGTTATTGCGGGGCCCAATGGGAAAAGTGGTGGTAGTATACCTACCTCCGGAGATGATAGCATTTATTTAGGTTTATATTTCATGTGGTATAGCCAGGGTTGTAGTGCTAAAAAAAGAAGTGCGGGACCAAAAAATAGCCATTTTCAACAACCTTTAAATTAATTTTTAAAGCAGTATTCAATGGAGTATTCACTTTCATTACACTAGAAATAAAGATATAAAAAAGTGTGGGAACACGTTCCCACCCAACTACACCCCTGAATATGCCCGTCTTTAACTAAAGCAAGGTATTGTATATATACTGCATATAGTAGACTATATAATAAATTCAACAATCAAATCTCAGTAACGCAAAGAATGTTTTATTGTTCTTTTCACGTTTCAGTAGTGGTTTACTTCTGTTAGAACATCTAAAAGGCTTCAAGCGTTAACTTTGTCGCCACTGGCGCGAGGCCCTCTTGAGGTGCGGACCCAGTTAGGCAAAATCTGTCATACAGGTTTCAAACCGCCTTTGGTTGAGAAGTGTTGGCTAGCAACCTCCACTGTGATCTGCAAACTTGGTCTAGCTGTTAGGATGGGTTTCTTTTTACGCGTGCATAGTGTTATTCCTTACCTTCGTCCATTAGCAACAGATGACTACTTCGAAAATTGCACGACCAAACCATACCACGCATGACATCCGACTTTTTACTGCTCAGCAGTGATTACAACGTCTTAACTTCGACGGAAATCGTTCTGAACAACTTTATCCCGTACAGCCATTGCGAAGTTGTGCTACTGTTTCAGCTAAAGTCCCTTTTAATAAAAAACCTTCACCACCATCATAGATAGCTAAACACATTGCCGTTGCGTTAGGTTTCAGACTAAGGTTCATCGCCTCTTAATCGCCTCTAATTTATCAAAATGAAAGCAAAACCTTTTGTAAGCGTTTCTTGTTGAAATGATTTTTTCTATTTCTACAAATGTTAAGCGTACCATTAAACAAAGGAGCCAAACCTTTTACAAAACCCACATTGCCTATGGGCTGGCATAGATTCACTTTACTTGCAGTTCTAGCTTGTAGGCTAGCCTACAATCTAAGCTCAAAAATCCTCACGCAAACGTAAACACACCAACTACACTATCTCGCTTCTAGAAAGTCATTTTCCGATAGTTTAAGTCATTCAGAAAACATTGGTTCTATTGAAACTGAGCAACTTTATAGAGTTCTTCACCTCACCCGTCAAAATTTAATGTTGATAAGCCCACCTAACGATTGGGTTATTGCTTGTGGCACCTGTTTCTTGAAAATGTCCCACTGAACGTTAAACAATAGCATGAGGCTTGCCAAGAAATGTTTGTCGTCAATGCCAATGGGTGTCAGGAACTCTCGGGGACGTAGCGTCCATGAATGCAAGACATGCAGCATATGCCTTACTTTCAGTCAATAAAACTCAAGTACCTCAAAACTTTCAATTAAATTTTGTATAATTAACAGGAGGAAAAATAAAAAACAAGAATTTCTTGTAAATCAGCGTTATTGAAGCCTTTTTCCTTAAGATTGTTCTCATAAAAAGCCTTTCAATCATGTTTGGTTTTGCTGTTGATTTCAGTTAAGGTTGTCAGACGTCCTTGAGCGCCAAGGAATTTCCTTGAATTTGCTATCAAAACTGGTTTTGTCCTTGATGTGAAAATGTTCATTATTGAGCTACTGATTGCATTTAACATTCAAGAATCAAGATTACATAATGTAATTGAACAGAATAACGTGTAGATTTGTTCCACCTCAATCAGTTGTGTAGTAAAAAGTACCCATTGTTATTCAGCAATGTTTGTTTGAAAAAATGTGTTACGCCACTATATCTAAAAAGTATTCAAGTAGGCAAGAAATAAAATTTCAATAATCACAAAACGACAAAGTGTCATTGAAAAAAATTCCAGTGAACTGGCAACCCTAATTTCAGTAAAGAAATTGAAGACTTGCTGGCCACAGTTTCGCATGGTGCACCTCTATTTAGTCATTATATACTTAAGTGAAAACCTTGTAGTGATTCACTAAGTCTCCTGAACTGGAGTTAATATCTTGTTATTGATCTGCTCCTTGAAAAATCCCATGCGTAGTCAAATCGTCCACGCTACGCCACCAGGTGATGTGCTGTTGGGGCATTCGTGAGGATCAGACGGTAGGAGAAAAAGAATTTAAGATAGCTTTGACTCGCCTTGGTTTTAATCAGGAATTTTTTATCAGATTTTTCGAACTACTGGAGCAGTAATGTTTAACAGCCTGCGACCAAATGTTATCTCTCTCTTTTGGTCAATGGGTATTTGACCACGGTGGGGGAAATTGGCCTTGTCTGGAAATAAAGGTAGACTTGGAGTCAATTGCCTCTCAGGTAAGTATGCTTAAAAACCTTGGTTTCAAAACAAATACAGGAGGGAGTTTGGCACCTTAGATTTGATAGACTTTTGAGTAATCACTTCATCAATTTGCTCACTCCACAACTACATTTCCAAGGTTTTTAGGCTGGTGATTATAAGCACAAAAACTGAAAAGAATTTAAATTACTTTTAAACATTAATTTTTAACAACAAGTTCACCCCCAGAAGGTCCCACCCGGGGCCCCCAGGCAAAGTCTACGTACGCTTACTGACGGCTTACATTTACGTAATAACTGCAAAAACATAAACAGGGTTATCATAAAAATAACGGATAAAGAAAAAGATGTTAACGACATTTTGCAGACGTTTCGGTAACTGCTACCATCATCAGTATAAACGGGATTGCTTCACGTAATTGTGACTATCGAGCACTTGTATTTTATTTGCTATCAGCAGTTAATACAGATGACTCAATGTCACTTATGATGTCATACAACCAGGGACGGTTTGACATTGCTGACCGCAAAGGTATTTCGAGAGAACGCAACCATTTTATCTCAATACGGAGATGGTCGTAAGGCAGGTTTAGTGTATGCTGGTGGTGGTAGCAAAGTGAGTTTCTACTGTTTTTGAGAGACGTTTGGACAAGTTTAAGAGACCGTTTCGGTCTCTCGAAATGCCCTGAAAAACACTGCACGCAACCACAATGTGATTTAGCAAATTGGTTTCTGACGGTTGGTGATATCAAATGCGCTTAATGCGACCATTTGAACGATCAAGAAGCTCGAGGTTCGCAACCTTTCAGAAATATAAGCTTGGTACCGTATTTACTCGATTGGACGCCGCGGCTTATGAAGTTTTTTTCGTCATTTTTTCCCGCTTACATTTTTTTCTTTATTTTATTGAAAGGGCTCGATGACTCTCAGCCTTTCCTTGGCCACGTTTTTTCTTCACTTCAGTATCACGTGCACGCTCCGTCACAGGAGCGTTATGCTAAACAGAAAGCAGTTGTGGTGGTGTAAACATCATTACGAGGGTTGCCAAAAACGCGAAATGTGCTAGTATGCGAAAGTATGTCAGAGGCCTAGTTAACCTATGTTTAAGTGCGGCTTACAATCAAGGCCGGCTTATACTAAATTTTTAACACCATTCCGTGCGGCTTGCAATCAAGGTCGGCTAGCAATCGAATAAGCGCGGTATGCGCCATGTATAGGATGAGGTAAAAGCACAGCCGCTTTGGTGTGTTAATGTGGTGCACTAACTGCACGATCTTGACAGCGAATGATGAAGCTCCGGCAATGTTGCTTTGTCTGTAGGAAATTTATTCGTTAAAATTGTTTAGCCTCTTTACATGGCTTGGCGGAGGAATTTACCTAACTGCTGCAGTTCAATGATGACGGCGATATAGGTGCTCCGCGGGTACACGGAGCGTGACCAGGCACAATAGGCCAACTTATCTTAGTCCGACATTCGTACACAATAAAAAGCATCGATACATATTCTACTGAGCTCTGTTAATAACATCATTATAGTAATGGAAGTGTGGAACACGTTTCACTTTTTTAAATTTTGGTCACCTCCATGTGGAATCATCATCATTGATTTTTCTTGTGTTCTCTGCTATTCACTACCAAGTCAAAATTTACAGAGTCTTTTGTTCACTGCATTTCGTACGCAGGGCAAGAAAACGTGCAACTGTGGCATCTATCCTTGTTGGGGACGTAAAGGAATTGAACCAAACAGCACTACAGTTTATGACTTCTGAATGAATCCAAGCCAGTACAGCCATTTAACAAGGCCCGAAGATAAACTGTTCTAGAGTCTTGACCAGCAAAATCAACACAGAAAAATTTCCTGCAATCCATCTTTATATTTGAGCAATTTTAATATATATAAAATTTACATACATTTTACTTGTGAAACCTATCGATAGCCTAGCAAAAAATAACTAAACCATCTAATTTTTTCTGCTTTAAGTGCATTAGAAAGTAATTGTTATTATTGATTATTCAGCAGCCTATTTTTAGAATAGCCTACAGTTGCTGCCTTAACACATCGGTTTGATCTATATTACTATAAAACAAACAATACAAGTTTCCACCAGGGCCCCAGAAACCAGAGTAGGGCAGTAGCGGTCTTCGTACTCCTGGAAAAATTTCTCTCACGGGCCCTCTCCCCAGGACCCCCTTACTACGCTATTGCATGCAAGTTAGGTTTTATTTTCTTCTGTAGTTGTTGTAGGCAGGCATTTGCGAAGGTATGCGGGCACTGTAATCAATCGACAAATTGCAGCAAAATAAGAAGCATTGCACCATTCACTTTTCCGTGTTAAATCGTTTCGGTCACAGAAGCACGTTATTATAGCATACACATATAGTATATACGAATATTTTATTGCGTGACTTGCTTCTAACTGATCTACAATTCTGCTCAAAAGTTTTTTCAAACTTTGTATATAGTTGCATATAAAGATGAGTAAAATAGGGAACCTCCTTGTAGGCTGTTCAGAGTGCACATATAATGAATTCAAAAAGACAGACAGCAAAAACACTAACATTTAGCAAAAACATAGTTTAACGCGCAATAGAAAAATTCAAGAAACGTGGAACTTCTAGTGATTTGAAAAAATCAGCTAGACTTTGTAAAACTTCACCAACAGAGGCCGTGCTATAAGGCGAGCTGCGATATTATCCCCACTAGTTCTCTAAAAATGCTGTACCTGCCAATCTGCTGAGAAAAGGAACTGATGTTAGTATTAACACCGTTTTACATCGTCTGTGCAAGGAATTCGATTTAAAATCCTACAAACCAACTGCAAAACCACGTCTGATATCAACAGTGCAAAATAAGAGATAATGTTCTACCAAAAGACATTGAATGGGCTGTAGGATAGTGGAACAGTTGTAGCCTACTCCCTGACGAATCCACAATTCAGCAGTTTGCAGTGCGCAAGAAGCACGTTCGAAGACAAATGTCAATATATTCAGTGTGAAGTACACCATTTATACGACAAAATACCTCCCACGCAAGGTGGTATGGGTGAACTTGAACAACCACAGGACAACTGGTTTATATTTTCTTTCCCCCTGGCACCCCTATGTGTGATCGAAAGTAAGTTAAGCTGAACTAACACATAATGGTGCATAACAATTCTATATTCACGCAAGGTAAAGCTCCATGTCACACATCGAACGTGGTTTCTGAATGTTTTAAGAAAAGCAAGTTTAGTGTTCTTGACTTGCCTAGAAACAGTGCAGACTTGAACCAATCGAAATCTTATGGAGTAATATGAAGAAGGGCGTGTCAGGAAAGCAACCATCCAGTGCTAACGACTTGTAACTACGACAAAAGAACGTGGGTGAAAGAAATCACCTCAGAGAGCTGTGCATCCCATACACGCGGTATGCACAGCCGTCTTGTGGCAGTAGTTNGAGATAAAGGCGGAAGCATAAAACTATTGAAAGATTGGCTACCTTTTGAAGAAAGGTTGCCGAGTTGCTTTGATTATTATTTACCACATGGTGTTATTGTGTTTAACTGCTAACCAGCATTATTTTTTCATTTAAAAATTTATATCGCATTACTATGAAGTGATTGAAAATTTTTAGGGAAGACCAAGACTTCTGGAAATGACTGTACGATTTCGGTGTACCGTGAACAATGGTCCATGAAGTTAGAATCATGAAAATGTAACAGGTTTCATTTCATAGAAGAATAGAACTTTTGTTTTGATGTAAAGCTATGAAAGAATCGCTACAAGTCTTCGCTCATTTTTAATCGCTCCGCACAATTGTGAGAAAATACATAAAAGTCGTAGTTGCATGATTTTTCATGAACTGCCAGGCTGACTGCTTTCGATTGCCAGTCGATGGAGAATCCTGTCTGTGAGACGCTTTCGTTGCAATCAGCAACGTTGCGAATCTCGAACATGAACACTACTGTGAATCAAAATATTCGAGGCACCAGGAGACATCTTTATTGGATTTCTCTCTGAGTAACCTTTGACACTCCTGCTTAGCTTCACTAGATGCTGTACGCCAACAGTTACCTTCGTTTCCAGTTGTTATTAGCGATAACAAATCTTCTACAAGCTTTGCAGCAACTTTTCCTGCTTTTCGGAACATTGGCCTCAGACGAGGATAAGGACACGGCAAATAACTCGCTATGGATTCCATGTATTCTCCCAGTGCGCTTCCATTGCATCTTCTGTTAATCATGTTCCTGATGTCATTGACCATTTCATTCGAAATCCTTAAAACCAAAAACCAAGTCAACGTTGAAAGCACATTAATGCGCTTGTGCTATGTGAACAAGAAAAACATTGAAAAACAAGCCAATAAAATCTATACTTTGCGATTGCCCGGCTACCCCATCTTGCAAACGAATCACGATTTTTGCCAAGCTAGTGTAAGTTTTGAATAGTTGCCCCACTCCCTCTGGCGATCACCTGCTCAAATTTGTTGCCGTCTTGGTGCCGTAGAAGTCGAGAAGAAACCCGTAGCCTCTGTCGAATACGTTTTGCACGAATCTCTGGTCGCATACAGGATTGGGAAGCGAAATGTTGAATATGTTGGCTGCATTTATTTCATTTAGCAACTGGGGTGTTTGGCCTGGAATCGGACAAGCAAACGATCTTATTAACATCATGATGGCATCTGTTGTGTTCGACTCGAACCCCAACCAGTTCAGTACGTCTCGAGGAGAGTTGATCTGCGATGATTCATTCACAATCCACTGAAAAAACAGTATTTTAGTAAAAACCTTTTGGCCTACTTCTTGGACAACAGTGTACTTAGTACAACATTACCGAAAATTACGAAGAAAGAGAAAAATGCAACTTTGCATAGTTTACAGGAATCCAAAGATATACTGGTCTTGTAACAACAATTTATACATGTCACCGCTACCAACTGAAAATGGACTTACAGTTCTGTGGAAAATACTGAAGAAATCTCAAAAAATCGCTAAAATTTTTTCAAGGAATTGTTAATTTCCCACGTTTTCATGCGTTTATGTTTCTAAGTAGGGATTTCGTGTTTATTCTTTTGTTTTTCAGTTTTCATGCTGAGCAGTTGCAACAAAAGGAGCAATAACTGAACATTCCCGCTTTCATTGCCAATCAATCTTGCAGTGGATCGAAAATGTGCTTCCTCTAAGTCCCGTACTGGAAACTTTTTGACCAAACTTTGCAACTCCATAACTCGCCAGTCGATTAAGCTATAAAGGTGTTCAAACCCTCTGTGGATTCGGGAAGTCTTCTAGTTCAGATTAACAATAGTTTGTTTTCGTTTTGGGTTTGCGGTTGTCTGTGACGTTACAAGTTGGAGTTGTTTTCGCATTTTTGGCCGAGTTTACCTGGCCCTGGGCGCCAACCCAGCAGGACATTTTGTAGCTCACGTTTTTTTGGAAACAAGGCAAAAATCCGCGTTTTGGGAGCCCATGATTGGCTTTCTAGCATAATTAGAGCCAAATTATGGCTCAAAAAACAATTTTCGACAAAAATATAAAAGTTACACAAAAAGTATGATTTTGTTGCAACCTCTCCGGTGGTGTTGCGTTGATTGTTTGATTCACCACGAACGGGATGTGCGTGAAGAACAACACCATACATATATGTGGCGCGA
>JGI24158J21664_10002290_pt1 | contig 23009 bp, 13 predicted proteins | sample Ectturendosymbi3_FD_21664 | JGI IMG/M metagenome (IMG submission 21664)
AAGGTTATCGAGTCGTTGCCCCTTGACTGGTCGATTAAGGTGCACAGCAAGCCAAATTTACATCGAATCGGATAGCCTATGTGGGAAAGAGCTGCCAAATGATCAACACAGTTGCGCAGGGATGTCGTGTGTTTATATCCAGGATATTGAATCGATGGAAACTTTTCATATGTCGACTGTTGTTTTAAGTTGCTTCATAGTGGTGTACGTGGGAAACGAAGTTATTTTCGCTGTTGCAGCATACCAGATCACTACAAAACTGGCAAAGCCCTTGGCCCAGTTGAAGCTGTTGTGGAACATCCCAGCAAGCCGCACCAGATTTTGATCGGATACAACAGAGGCCTGATGGTGTTGTGGGATACTACAACACAAAGTGTTGAAAGTTTTTACCTTTGTGACAAGGTAAGGACATTGTCTAAATCGCTTGTGCGATGTACTTTCGGCTAGATTTGACATTTCAGAGTGCCCTTCGGCATGAATTTCTGCTGATGCTATTGCCTGTTACGGTTTCCACTGCTTTTAGTCGAATTACAGTAAACCTCGGTTAATCCGGATCTTCGTCTGACTCGGATTCGGATGAATTTGTGTGTCAAGTCGAATCCGGATTAACCGAGGCTCACTGTATAATGTGACTCGTCTGACACAGGGTTTGGAGTCAGTTTCATGGCATTCGAATGGCACAGAGTTCATGAGCGCTCACATCGACGGGTCTTTATGCACATGGAGACTTGGCTCTTCGTCCCCTCACACTTCATACACGCCTTACGGTGGGTTCCACAACGTTTGATTTTGTGCAAAATGCTATTTCATGCTGTTTTGCAAATTAATTGTTGAGCCAAGGATGTGTGTTGCTACTTTTTCTGATGTTCTTAAAACTCGTGTTTTAAGCAAATTTTCTTCAATATATGTCTCAAAGTTGCTATTTTGTCACGAGACCGACATCTGCACAAACTCAAGCAACTACGGCTACAAGACAAATGCAGTTCAGCTTGACCTCGACCGAGCTAATTTCTCCCATCTCCACCGCATAACGGTTTTATAACTGCTTCATTTTTATTCTTTTGATAAAACGGAACCTGTAATCGCTGCTACAACGAACACACAACCTAAGCACAATTTCTTGCTTTATGACGACCTAGCGCGCATGACTTGACTTACTCATCTCATGCTGTGTGCGAATTTTCGTCGTTATTTTTAAATTGTCAGATTGTATCAGGCTCGGGATAGGGCTACTGTTGTGTGATCTTAACAGTCAATTGTTTGCAGGTCCTTTCCCTTGCAAAGCGATCGCAAAAATTTTGTGGAGATCGTCACGGACGTAAGTTCTCAGTTGTCCAAGCAGCCCACAGTACAGAATGTGTAAATTTTCAAAAAGCTTCTTGCAGTGAATGCTTGCCGGAAAATTTTATCGCTTGTTTTTTTTAATTTTTTTCCTGCTGGCGTGACGTGGGTGTGTTGGCTTCGTTAAGTTTCGACTACGTTGATCGAATTTGTCATAACCCCTACTTCGGCATCTTGCGTTCAACACACTTGAAGCAACTTCGACTTTCAAACTCGCATCATAATCAAGACACGCGATGCAGTCGCTTGCGATGCAGCAGACCACATGCCAACACCGTTCTCTTCGTTGTCGTGGACGTGCTGATATTATATGCTTGAAATATTGATAAGTTTTATTTTTGTTTGCTGCCAAGGTGCTGGACGTCGTCTCAGCGCGTGTTGGCGTCATTGGTTGCGTTTTGGATTTAGTTAACCTAAAACCGCTGTTTGTAAACATATTTCCGAAGCTGAAAGGGCATTATAGCACCAGATTGAATTTCAAAATAAGCGTTTCAATGTGTGGGAGGTGGGGAAGAAAGCGGGCTGCTTGCGCTCGCTCGCACTGGCAGCTCCGCACCATTGCACTTTGTGCCGTTTGTGACGATTTTTACAATCCATTCCGCCCCAATGCTCCGGGAGTCCCGAGCCCAGTTACAGTCTCAAGTCCATTTCCCTCCCCCCAATACGCAGGGACCCGTACCGAGTGTTCAGCGGCGGCATGCCCAGAGCGAACTACGGCGATCGGCATTGCGTGAGCGCGATCCACGGCTCCAAGCACGTCGCGTTCGATTTCACGTCACGAGTGATCGACTTTTTCGTCATCTGCCGGCACGACCGGAGAGCGGGTGAGTGGCCGGCGCTGCGGAACAGTGGCGCGCGCAACTGAGTGCACGGTGCGTGAAGCGAATTTCGTTTTCTTGGGCTTTTAATGTAATTTCGCGGCCTGCCGCTTGCGCATGATTTCATAAGGTCTGCCGAAAGCGTGGGCAGCTGCACTTTATATTTTCCGGATCCCCTTTTTCGCAACTGTGGTCTTACCTTTCGCGTTGAAGGCTTGTGACGAATGCTCTTTTTGTTGCAGTCCGTGATTAACAGTAGCGTGCGGAACGCTTAAACTTGATTGTAGTGCGTTATATCTTGGTCAGTGAGGACTTTCCTTCGAAGCCAAATGCTTCAGTCGCCAAGGTACAACAAAAAACACGTAAAATCGCAGTTCGCTACAGTAAAAGGCCTTCCTCAAACTTTCTAAGTTGCTTTTGGTCCTTGGCAATACGATCATCACTAAGTCTGTTGTTTACAATGACTGGTTGTAATTTTGCGGTTTTTTTTGTTTCACTGATTTTATTTATTTGCAAAGACTGGGAGGAACCCGAGTTTTTGATCGTTCTGGCCGAAGAGGAGCTGGTCGCGATCGACCTGACCCAGGACGACTGGCCCTGTCTGACCCCACCCTACCTCGCTTCACCTCACACTTCAGCCATCACCTGCTCATCGCATGTCGAAGGCCTCTCCGACGCTGTTTGGGAGAAAATCTGCGAGGCAGCGAAAGGTTCCAAGTCGTCCAAGTCAAATTCAGTAAGATTGTTGTTGAAGCTGCTTTCTAGGTTTTATGTAGGTTACACCACCCGCTTTTTGAATAACGTAGACTGTGCTTTGGATTTGTTTGTGTTGTGTGGAAGATGTGTTGGTTTTTCTATGCTTTCATTTCTGGGTTCAAGAAACCTGGATGTTTTCAGTTGATTCCATTTCCTGCTGAGGTAATGAAAACAGAACGGTCGATACTTTTTGCTCATTGGGTCGATGCTTCGTTGCTAGCATCCGGTTTAAATCGAATTTTCCGTATTTTGATAACACGGGAATGTGTGACATATTATTAACAGACAGCGTGGACTCGGAAGAAAATTGCTGCATCTTTCAATTTTCAAGTAATTCGCTGTGCAGTGTGTTTCTTTGCCGAACACGGTGACACCTAGAAACTTAAATTGGGTGAAACTTGTGCTTGATCGTCCATGGGAAAGATACACCATGAAGCTCTCCCGGCACCGACAGCTCTCGACCAATCAACGTCGCGCACACACCTGACGTCCCGGTGCGCGCAACTTGACCTTGCGTCAGTGGTTCACCTTTGTGCCTGACAAAGCGCGCGGGCATACGACAGCAATCTAACGACGCCCGTCCACGCGCAGTTGCGCACAAGACAGATTTTTCTTGTTTGCAGTGCAAACACGCCCTGACCCACTCAAATGACTGCCACGTGACAGCAGCAGTAAGGGTTGTACAGCTCTTTCTGCGAATTCGCCGCCGACCAACGTTTTGCTGTGACGTGTTCGGTTTTAAGTGAAACTGTCTGGTTGCCTCTCATGTGGTGCCATTCGCCATATACGAATTTAAGAGTTTTGCGACAAGCCGGAAGACGGTTTTAAGACCCACTACTGACGAAAAGGAATGATTAACATGCCTCAGGGATATCTTGCATGCTTGAGCCGCAGTGGTGAGATGCCAGGACGTTGTTCGGGATAAAGCGATGAGATGCCAAGTCTCGAAAAAAGCAGACCATCATTCAGTTAGCAAGCAATACATTGCGTATATTCGCCTGCAAACAAAGGAACACCTCTCATCAGCTCTTTCTCGAACAACCAAAATACTTGACTATTACTCGAGTGGCGTCTGGCTCGTATGTGTAGCAAACACAACCAAACCCGGTTGGCGGCAGCGTTACTCATAGCACATGAGCGTTTGCGGGAGGTTACGTTTCAGACCTAGTCCAGTTAATCATCATTGCACATCGAAAATGTTATGCGCTGCATCAGCAAATATCAGATATAGGTCAACGCTCTTGTGACTGTTCCGCTGGCGCTTGTTACAGTGCTGGCCGAAGCAGCTCGTTCAGACCGTGGTTATTTATTCGCTTGCCTCAAAGAACGACCGGGGCGAAACGCGATTGTTACCGCTCGCGTAGTTTTTTTGCCGCACGGTCGAAAAAGTTCAATACGCGTTCGCCCCGATCTGCGTCTCACGCAGTTTCGTTTCCAGTAAAGACCGCCCTGAACATGATGCTTGCTTGCTCGATTGTGCGGTCGAAGAACGACGCAGCCGCTCGTTACTGTGGTGTCCTAACTCATTGAGTCAAGTGGTCATTATGCTGTGAGGGTGGCATTTAACTCTCGTGACATTCGCCGCATCCCGCGCGCGTCAGTCGCTGTTTTCCTTCCTCGTTTCGCGAGGCGATTGTCATCCGGTTGCGGTATCGTTTAAATTCTATTTAAACGACAGCGCTTTTTTAAATACGGGCAGTTAGTGTTGCGTTGTGTTTCACGCTGTGCTGACGAAGCAAAGCACCACTGCGATAAAATAAAATGTCTAAGGCGCAGATGTTTTTGACGATTTGTCGTCTGTAGTTTGCGGATGACCGCTGGTTAAATACTTTAAGAAGTTATAGATATTCACTAAGACGTGGACATCTTGCACTTTTTGTTGCTGTGCCTTTTATCCGAACAAACCTTCCACGTAAGGATTTTTTGTGCGTGAGAGAAACTTTTTGAGATATCGACATTTTTGTTCCTCAACACCGCGAGCTTGTTCTTTTCGTTTCAAGACGTAAAAGTGGTCTTTGCCTCATCTGTTTCAGGCCTGGCCAATCACGGGAGGTGTTGATATGACGAAAAAAAGCAATCAATCTCACGACTTGCTACTAACTGGTCATGAAGATGGCAGTGTGAAGGTAACGGAGACAACTTCGTTGCTGTGTGTAGGAAACAAGTTTATTTTTGTTCGGGTTTTCATTATATACATTTTAATCGTTCATAGTATGTCTCAAACGCTGACCAGACGCGTTATTTATCTCACTCAAAAAACGGCACGTCTAAAAATTGACATGTCGAACTCTACGCGCTGCGTGCTGTATTTTTTCCACCAGCCGGGTTTCCTGCTTCCATACCTCCAACTAACGACGACCTTCGCTTTACGTTGCAGCTGTGGGACGTCTCTGATGTTGCCATGCGCCCCGTGCTCAAAGTTCAAACGAGTCACGTGTTCGTCACCGACTCGGACGGCGCGAACGACGGCGAAGGCTTCGAGGAGCAGTTTCCTCCGTTCCGGAAGGTGGGCATGTTTTTATCGACGCCTGTTTCGCTGAACGGGCCTCTTTCGTTGTTATGGTTTCTTGTGATTTCAACGTCCTGTTGACAGTATTGCTGGTTTACGTTGTTTGTTGCTTTTTTTGTACTTCAAAAAAGCTTCCTACTCTGTTTTCTTCTTTGGCAAAAGTTTGTTTTTCTTCGAAAATATTCAGGCAGCCATTGCCGATTGCAGCAATGAGGAATTTAACGTGTTTTGCTTTGCTGTTGTTACAATACTGCTTTATTTGATTGTGTATGTCATAACAATCAGCTAATACGTTAATAATCGTAACGGTACGTTGCGTTTAAACGCCACGCGCTTTTCGCTTCACGTATGCGCTCATTGTTCGATTTTTTTCTTTTTCGTGATTCAAAAAATGCTTCACATGTTTTTAAGTCAACTTAAAACCAGCACATGTTCCTAGGGAGCGTNTGCTTCCATCGTCATGTCTNGTTTACGCGGCTAGTTTTTCCTAAAGCTTCAAACACTGTGTTGCCATTTTAGATNCTTTATTTTCTAAACCTTAACCCATTTCTACTCGTGAGACAGAACTATGTAAGGAAGGCCATTGCGACCGATAAAGTATTTTTGGCGTTCGTTTGAAGCCGTTGCTTTGAGGCAGTTTTGCTTCTTGCGTAGACAGCATTGACATCATTTTTGTTTCTGTTTGTTGTTGGTGACTGCGGAACATTCGTTGCATAACGGCAATTTTTGTGTATACAAGGCTGGCGAGTTCGACCCATACAGCGACGATCCGCGCCTGGCCGTCCGCAAGGTGGCCATATGTCCCTCGTCAGGCGCACTGGCCGCTGGAGGCACTGCTGGTCAGGTGAGTCGACTCACCGAGATCCAAGGATAGGATCTTGTTGCAAACCGCAATTATTTTTGTGGCGAATTTCGTGCCATGTTATGAATCGTTGCAGTTCTGGAATATGGTTTGTTGACGTAGTGGGCGGCTGATTTGAGTTGAAAGCTTGACAATTTTCAACAGTTCAAAGTTCGTTTTATCTTGGAAATAAGCTCGTTGCAGGACCGAATTATAATCCAACTGCGAACCTTCTGTGTATGAGCCGCACATCGTAAAACCCAAATTACAAAGAGACGCAACACAAAAATCTGAAAACACGAATTTGTTTGCAATCTACGCTTCTGCGACATAATTCTTTTTGGAACGAATTGCAAAAGTAATACTGTACGGCACGCTAGCTACCACAGTACCATTTTGCAATGTTTCTACACTTTGCAATAGAAATAAAAATAAAAAACAATTTTTCGGAAACCTCAGAGCTGCATACGTCTCGGAAGTCGCAGTTTGGCCACTCCTGTAATACACATAGTGGTATGAGCTTTGGAAACAAGTGATTTTGAGTGGTAAATCAAATCGACGTGATCCAGTGCCTTGATTGTCTTTTCCAATAATTGTCAGAAAACTATGGTAGGATGAGTGTTTGTTGACGGTTTTTTATGCAATCCCTTCGATCGGTCTGTACGGACTTATTCCGCAAAAAGGACTTGAATTTTCAATTTTCAGTCTATGCTTTTTAAGGTGGTGCTTTTCACCTTGTCAAGTGGAGAGATCGAGAGTGTAGTGCCGAGTATCTTGGTCGACATACTCGAAGGTCGACCCGACTTTGCATGGAAAGGACATGAACGGTTACAGACGAAAGACACCCACATAATCATGCAGCCTGGTAAGTGCTTCATCATGCTCGAAAGAAAAAAATATTTAATCGATCTGCTCCAGAGTTGCTTTCGACTTCAACTGGCTTTGTTTTGTAAATATTGGTTTGCTTCTTTGTTTAACTTGATTTTACTTTCAGAGAATGCGCTTCCTTTAAAATTTAAATTCGCACAAAATGAAATAGTAAGAGAAGAAACAAGTGCATGCTGCGATGACCTCGATTAAAATGTAGGGAAAATTTCTCTCAGTACTATACTCCAGACACACTAAGAAATAAGATCGTTGTCGACTTCGTTACATGAAGTTTTCTATTTTTATTAAAAGGTCATTCAAAACTAAGTTGTTTGATCTTAACTCCAGATCTAGTTGTTTGCTTTGCATAACACATGTTTGCTGGATGTGAAAAGCTTAATAACTTTTGAACGTCAAAATTTATTCGGTATTAAGCTGTTTGGTGCACTAAGCGTAAGGAAGAGTTTCGAATAGATCTTAATTTGAAGAGTATTGCAGTTTGCAAAGTTGGTTTCAACCGATTCATCATCACATTCCTGCCTTCACAGGTTATCAAGTAAACAACGTGATCCAATGCCAGCCACCCGCCAGCATCACCGCCCTGAACATATCAACAAACTGGGGGTTGGTCGGATTCGGCACCGCTCACGGATTTGTCCTGTTTGATTATTTGCAGGTGACGTGCTGTTCAAGTGTTTAACCGCTGGTTTGTTACCCGAGTATCGTGAAACCGATATGCTTGAACAACTTACTGTACTGTACGTGCTAAGCGAGGTCAGTAGACCGTGAAAAGGGATTCTGTGGTCGATTTGCGTAGAAAAATTCGTCGTGCCTGAGAGAGCAACGTATCTTCTTTAATCCTGTGATATAAACCTGGGTAAACCTAGCATGTTCCATCACACTGCGTTCATTCCAGGCCAAGTCTGTCTTATCGCGCTGCACGTTGGAGGCGGGCGACCACTCAGCGATGGAGGGTCACTTCTCCCGCGCCAAGTCCTTTAAAATGTCGCTGCGTCAGTCGATCCGGCGGCTGAGGGGGAGCTTCCGCGGCGGAGGAAGAGGTTCGACCAGGAGGCGAGCGTCCAAGCGGAGGAGGTACCGACGAGACATGTCGCAGGTGAACATGCGCTTCTGTCTCCACTTGTTGCAAAGCCGGCGCATGTTGCTATGCAGACTGCTCAGACTTAAACTTTGCGCATCGTCTTACTAGTAGCTCCTAGACAGGAAACAAGTGTTGATCGTGCATGAGTCGCTATTAGAGGTTTGGAACCGCCTTTCCAAGAGTGCACGGTGTTTCAGAACACAGAGTATGGGTTGCATTTTGGAATTTATGAGCCTGGACAAAATCCGCGGAATAGCCATGAACGTCTAACATTTTATACTGACCTAAAATATCCTGCATTTTTATAACATCACTATTTTGAAGTAAAAGACCTTTAAAATTAGTACAACCTGAATCCGCTACGTTGTCTGCGCACTGTAGTTACAGTAATATTTTTGCGTTTTTGGTAAAGTCTTCGGAATGTTCAAGCGCATTCACGATCTAATCTGCAAACTTTTCAATTTTGAAAACGTCCAGCCTCGCACTGTTATGCGGACGCTTTGTTATTTACTGATTTTGACTTGAAACGTCTGCTTGTATCAAGTTTTGTTGGTGCCTGCTCCTTTAAACCGTCCCCCACCATCCTCACCACGCCACAAACAGTGTTTCTCGTTTCATTTTTCGAGTTTGTCATTCGCTTCGTGCAGAAACTTCAAGAGGCGAATGCCGCCCTTGTGGATGAGGAGGAGACGGCCTCTACCGGGGGGTGGTCGCCCGCAGCTACTGGGCAGCGACGGGTCGAGGCCCGGTCATCTGAGGACGGAATGACCGGCATGGTCCGGTCGATTTACTTCGCGATGACCTTCGTCAGGGATGGTGGGTGAAGTCGAAGCTTTGTTTTAACTGATCTTCCATAAGCTGATTTGATTTGTGCAAAGCTTTCGTTGGGTCTGGCGGTTGTCGTGTTTGTATTTTCTGAAATTTTAGTTTTGTACTTTTTCTGTGAAACTGAACTTCTGTTGTGAAAAAATTTGAAACTTAAAAGTTTGAAGGTTGTTTTGTTGATGGTTTCTCTGAACGGAATTTTGTCAGTTTAAATCCAGCCGTTGCTGTCGTCTTTCGGAACTGTACAGTGTCATCGCTGTTAACGAATCGTTCCGTCCTTTCTACCTACGCTTTCACTGCAGCAGCTCACCAGTGTTTCTTCCACCATAGCGGTCATCGCCTCCCCCACTTTCTGGGCCGGAACGAACTCGGGGGAGGTGTTCGTCTTCGTCCTCCTCGTTCCCGACTACAACCAACGCCAGGAGTCTGAGGTCACGTACGTCGTGGGTGAGTGCTGGTTGAAAAGCCGCTGAGACCTGCAGCTTGCTGGCCCTGACTTTCAGAGTACCTGCAGCAATATATTTGCCTGTGTGCAATCTGACTCAGTGAGCGTGTTGACAAAGGACCGAGAAGGTACCTTCGTCCGCAAGAGTTCCGCCTCATCATCTGCTGCTGATATTCCCCCTCCGTTGTAAGCAGCGATGACTTTTTGAAAGTTTTGCGATGAGTGTACCCCTCTGCTTGTTTGACCCCCCAACGACCAAAATCTGGCGACGGGCCTGGTTCAAAGTCGACTAATACGATGCCAGGGTTTCTACGCGGTATTGAAGGTATTGCAAAAGTATTGAATTTCAAAATTGTTTTTCAAGACCTTGAAAAAGTATTGAATTTGGTCTAAATGTACGTTAGGTATCGAAAAAGTATGGAAATTCTAAATGGAAAACAAATCTCCAGGTTCTGAGCAGACTTTTAGTGAAGGCAAAGCGCTTCATTATTTAGGCAGTGTTATGCAATGTGTAAAATTGAGTTTGATGATTAAGAATTTGGAAAAATGAAGAGAAGTAATACTATTGAACTTCTTAAATTAGGTTTTGACAAAGTATTGAAAAAGTGTGGAAAATGATTTTTAAAAACGTATGGGAACCCTGGCGGTACGGAATAAACAGCTTTGATTTACATCAGTGATTCTCAACGCGGTCCATCTAGAATTTCTAGTGGTCCACAGAACGATCCATAAATCCTTGATAAAACGTTCACTGACTTATGTGCAGTTTCGACTAGTTGCTCAGGAGGTATCAGCATAGCAGAATAGTCATCGGATATTTTTTGAAAAGATGGTCCGTGGGCCAGAAAGGTTAAGAACCACTGATTTACATGCAATCGATTGGTTTTCAGGCAAACACATTCAGTTGATGCATCGCGCACCCGTAATCGACATAACCGTCCTGGACGCCTACGGCACCCCCCTCCAAGCCATGCTGCACCCTCACGACGCCAAGGCCCTGAACGGTGGCGCTGTTCGATCCACGGCACCACCAGGAGGCGCACACCACCATTCGTTGGTCATAAGGTGGATTCGCATTGGAGCAGATGCTCATGTCTTTGTAGAAAGCTGTTCGTTGTGGACGGGCAACTGCTGACCACAAACGAAAGAAAGTGTAGATTTTACAAATCTTTGCCAAACCTATTACACATGATGCGTGTTTTCACGCAATGCTCTGCATGCACGGGTAGTGACATTTTTTCCAGTAGATAGGTATAAACCTGGCACATACACAAAATCCTGTCGCAACTCTTTACGACAGCGTCGTTCAATCATACTTCAAGCGGCGCTTTTTGTGGGAAGAATTGTCCTGTGCTTGTTCAGCGATGTATTGGCTCTTAATGGCATTGTTTGGACTTTGTTGCTACGCTGTCGTCAGGAACGACTGTTCCGCTGCCCAGTCTCCTCTGTTTTCTTTGTTTTGACGAACGATCGTAAAGTGTGAGTTGATGTTCCAACAGCTCCGAGGAGCAGATAAAAGTCTTCGCTCTGCCCAAAGTCTCCGCCAAACGCAAGTTCAAACTGACCGCGATCGACGGTTCGCTGATCCGGAAAGTGGAATACGCGAAGTTCGTCTCGACCAAGAACCCGGACTACAACGAATACGGCCTTGTCTGCCTCACCAACCTTGGTATGCAAAAGTTTGCGCCCTGTACAAAACTTCTGCAATTTCTGATGTTAAAAACTGTTGTATAGACTGCTACTGTCTTGAAGAAGAACATTAGAATGTAACAGCATTGAGTTGTAGCATTTTTCGTGCATTTTCCTCGGCTGCTTGTAAAGTTTATTTGCGAAACGGCGGCGTTTCTGTGATGTAACCAAACAAACCCTTATCGTTGTTTATTGCAACACTGTCAATATATTACGTCAGCGCCACTTGCCAGGAATTTGCAGTCAGTCTGGTTCGTTGAGCAAGTTAATATTGATGCTATGAACGTATAGCGTTTCTGTGTTCCTGCCAAGCTGTAGAGCAGTATTTGCGTTCTGGCGATGTTTGCGATTCTGCAGCGGTTCAACGCTTTCGATTGTTCATCGCGTCACGATCGTCAGCGCTGTTAATCGATTACTTTTAAGAAGAGCAGTGTTGTTTTGCAAGTTTGATTTTTCTAGGATTTCCCAAACAGCCCCCAAAGCGAATATTGCAAATGTTAAAAGTGTGTATGAATTCTGGTGTAGAGGTCATGAGAAAGACGTGACGTAAAGCTTCGGGCAGAGACGCCATTTGCGCTTTCGCAGCTGGTTTAGCCACCGAGTGCGAAACTGGGGAATATCCGTCTTGTATGATTTCGTCGACCGTGCCGTGACTGGTCGATTCGGAAACAGAAGCTTATTTTCGCGCATTTTCGTAAACGGAAGCAATTTTCGCACTCTTTCGGAATAAGAAGCAATTTTCGCGCATTTTCGGAAACAAGTAGTTTTCGCGCTTTAAAGCCAATCATTCATGTTTTTTACGCTGAACAGGTGAAATCCACGTCTACAGCCAGTTGCCTACCATACGACCGCAGGAGAACTTCGCGTGCATATCGAGGGATGACCCTCACGGCATTGCATCGGCCATCCTGACTTCACACGGGCAAGGTGATGCTTTGTGGCATGCCTTTTCATGCTAATGGTGCGCTTTGTGTGTGTGCGGCGAGGAAGAGGTTGGTAGATTGCAGAAGTTTTGCTTGTTACATATTTGCATTCTGCGCTCGCGCTCCAGGCAGACGAATCGATAGATCCTGAGACCAGTGGTTCAACCAAACCAAAATTTGTTTTGGACAAAAATGTTTGATGCTATTTTGTTAGAGATGCCGTTTCTAAAAGCACTTTTGTAAGGGATACCGTTTCTCAAAGCACAAAACGACTAGATATGCTACAGATTTGGGGGGGCATTGGCCCCCCTGACCCCCCTGGCTACACCTATGCCTGAAACCTGCTCTCAACCAACCGCAGTGAAAAGACTGATCCAGTGGTTACGACACCCCGATCTTCAACTAGGTCGTTTGCAAATGGTTTAGCACCCCACCTTTCGAACACGAGGATGTGCCAACTGGGGAGGGGACCGTGTCGCGCTGGCGTAAGGTCGGATATCGACTCCAGCAACAGCCCAACGGCCGCATAACTGTGCCCGTCGCCGGTTGGGCACGAGTGCATCGTCGCCTTCCAGCAGGCGCGATTCTGACTTAGAGGCGTTCAGTCATACTCCGCCAGATGGTAGCTTCGCATCACTGGCTTACCAGTCAAGCACATGAACCAAATGTCTGAATCTGCAGTTCCTCCACTAGTACTGAGCAGAAGTGCCGTGGCAACAGCGCTTCATCAGTAGGGTAAAAGTAACCTGTCCCAATACTGTCTAATCCGAGCACACCTTGCCTATTAGTGGGTGAACAATCCAACACTTGGTCAATTCTGCTTCACAATGATAGAAAGAGCCGACATCGAAGGATAAAAAATCAACGTCCGCTATGGCTGCAAGAAGCCAGTTATCCCTGTGTTAACTTCTCTGACACCTCTAGCTTGAAACCACCAAGTCCAAAAGGATCGACAGGCCGCGCTTTCGCGGGCTGTATTCATACTGAAAATCAAAATCAGGCGAAATTTTGGTCGAGGTATCCGTGCTCTCTGAGCTCGCCTTAGCACTCCTGCCTTACTCTTTGACAGATGTACCGTCAAAACTCCCGCCTGGCACTGTCTTTAGAACGGATCGCGCGCCGACCGAAGCCGGCCGCGCTAAGGCTAGAACCGTGGCCCGAAGACCGCTTTTTGCTTCACTGAATAAATGAAAAAAACAACGATGCGATAGTGGTCTTTGACCGGCGACCGAAGCCTTCCGTTTATCCTACACATCTCATGTCTCCCCACAAAGTAGGAATGGAGTCAAGAGGGTCTTCCGTTCCTTTCACTATGGTTTCGCTAGATCAGTGGTTCTCACAATTTTCTACGCGTTGACCCCCAATTACAGTATACAATTTTCTGTAGACCCCGTGGCCTAGCCCAACAGTTACTAATGCAAGGAAAGCATGTGTCAAAATAAATTTGAGTGCTTTTTACTTGAAATGCATGATAAAATAATACACAATCCGAAAATATGCTTAGAACTTAGGGGCTATTCAGTGGTCCCCATTCGATCCCGTGGCTATTTATCGACCCCTTGGATGGTCCAATTTACCCCTGGCGGTCGATATCGACCACTTTGAGAACCACTGCGCTAGATAGTAGACAAGGATAGCGGGAATCTCGTTAATCCATTCATCCGCGTCAATAACTAAATGATGAGGCATTAACTGGCAGCTATTTTGATCGCCCAAACGCCACACTACTCCTGTATTAAAGAGTTCTCAAAACTCAACCAAAATATGCACAAGGCCAAGCGTCACACGAACAGGCAATAAGACGGGGACGTGTTCTGGGTTGTTTTTTTCACCCCGTGGCCTACATATAACATATAATAGGAGTGGAGAAGAATCTGCATTCTACACGGCTGCCACTTTTCAGACTGTGTCGTGAACCATCGTAGTTTGCCCCGTGATTTTAGGAAAAATGAGCCTCAAAGACAAACAAAAAACAGTTGTTATGCTCAAATATGGGCAGGGTCCGTGAAAAGCTCCTTGGCGCCAGTTAACGACCACGGCCGGGACCCCGCGCAACAACAACGTCGACGCCCGTGCACGGAAGGATCAAACCCCTCCACTCACGGTGGGCTACCCGCCGTTTACCCGCACTTAGTTGAATTTCTTCACTTTGACATTCAGAGCAATCGGCAGAAATCACATTACGTCAACACCAGGCCACTTCGGCGGCCTTCAAAGCTCTCTGCTGAATATTTGCTGCTACCACTAAGATCTGCACCGGCTCCCCTACCCAGGTTTCTACGCCCATTGCCGCGAAGCCACTAAAATGGCTTTGAAAATCCTATGAAGGCCCAGTTTCGGCCATAACTTGCCGACCGATTGCGCTTTGAAGGCCCTCAAAAGATGGGATTTTCCTGTATATTTTCTTACTAAAAAAGGAGTAAATTGGCACTTGAAATTTATTCACAGGTCCCAGTGACGTCATTCGGACTGCCTCGTGACGTCACACTGCCCCAAAAAATCCCAAATCGAAGAGTACCAAAATATTCAAATCGAAAGTTCAAGACTTTCTGCATCTTTCGATGCTTCGATTAGCATTGGGTTGGAAATGTTCCACTCGTAACACCAGAATCGCTGCGGCCGTCTGAGTGGATTAATACGTCAGTCTAATCACAAATTGTGTGGTTTACGTCGATGCCAAACATGCCGTTGCTAATAGTACTAACGGCTGGGAATTTAAGTTTATCCGTGATCGTTCAGGACTTTACCTTTTGTCACCATCGGAGTACGAACGCTTCACGTTGTCGGCAAGAAACTCAGTCGAGGCCATAAGCCGCGTAACCACCAATCGACATGAAGAGACGAAGATCGAGAACGCCTTCCAGCAACTGACAGTGCAGGCTGTCGTAGAAGACGAAGCGCCCACTGCATTAGTGAGTAATGTGGCTTGTATCTGTGCTGCATTGGTGAAAGGTGGTTATGTATGTGTGCTACGGTGGTGATTGTATTTTGTTTTTAATTTGACCATTTCTTTCGGAAAAGTAGTGTAGCGTTGACCTTTGTTGTGCGTTCGTGCTATAGTAAGGTTGTCCTCAAGGATTTCAATTGTGGTTTGTTTTTTTACAACATTTATGTCGTTATGTGCAGTGTTATGCTGATCACCGACTGCAACAAACAACTTTTCGTGATCACAAAAATGTTTTGTCAAAGCGCTTCTTCACACACACATTTTCCACAAGTAAACAGAATCTGCTCTGGCGATCACGTGACCGTTTCACGCGTAGTTCTGCCTGTTTCATTTTCAAACATGATCACTGTTTACCTTGCCGACGTTCCTTTTCATAGCAGATGTTTTTTGTTTAACATTTTGGGAATGTTGATGATTAACGATGCGTTCCGGTATTTTATTGATCCGTGCCCCAAGTTTGGATATCTCGTGCTACTACTACTCCGTGGCTATTTTTTCGTACGTTATTCGCCTTATTCAGTGATCTTATTATTCCATCAGGACCTCACACCGAGCAAATCACCGAACCGGAAAGGCAGCAAGACTGGTGGCGGAGCTGCCGTCGTTGCCACGCAACCGTCGTCTCCGAAAACGCCGTTGCTATGCGACGACGACGAAGACGATGATGACGAAGACACGAGGCACGTCGAAAAGCACGAAAGTGAGTAGTTGTCGCTGATTCGTGGCGCTATCGCCCGACAAATGCCGAACTATCGCCCGACATATACCGAACCCCGTAAGCTGTGCTCAAATGTACCTGAAGGAATGAAATTGACCTCGAGACGTTCGGAGATTGTTGCACGGCAGGCCCTCATTTCTGTCCTTATTTCTCTGAAAACTTCCCACTGATCTAATGCGTTGCAAAATTTGGCGAAGTTGGTTGTATCGTTCTTGCGGCAGACGTCGTCACTTCCGGTTTCTGTCGCCTACCCGCCCAACCATCTTCGGTATCATTTGGTCGGTTCAGTTTGCGTTGCACGCGTGGTTTGTTCTGTGCGAGCTGTTGTGGAAGCAGGGTCAGAATGCGATTGCAGGCAGCCGTTGATTGCGACCAGCGAGTAAGGTTGGCGTGTGGGGTGTGGGACATGTGGGTAAACTAGGGGGGCAGTAACATAAATGCCGCCAAACAAGATAGTGGGGCTAGTTATGCTTGCCAAGCTTCTTAAGCAATTGGTGATGAAACCCTGGCTTTAAGTGCAGAAGGCCGTTCTTAGTATTTGAACGCAATAAAGATTTTTTCGCAACAGCACCGTTTTGCACAAGCCCTGCTATGTAGGTGTCGGATCACTGCTGTCCGAATGCTTTGACCAAACCTTGCATTTTTAAAATTATTGTCATGTAGTATCTACAGTCTCGTTGATTTAATTGTTCTCTGGTCCAAAATCCTGGTTGCAAGTTCCGCATACAATTTGTTTTCTAACAGACAACAAAGACTCATCAATTCAGGGGTTCCCACCCTGGGGCACATGTACCCCTAGGGGTACATTTGCCTATCTGAAGGGTTACATTTAGAAAAGTACTTATATTTCTTTCCTAATCTTTATACATAATATCAGTGAATATTATTCACAAAAATCATTATATTCTTGTTAAATATATCTATGATTAGTCATGATAAAATATTTGGGAAAAAGTCAATCTATGCCATAGAAAGAAAATGTTGGGCTACATTCTCATCTGTCGCAATGCTGAAGGGGTACGTGTTCAGAGAAAGGTTGGGTACCCCTGCACATAACAGCTCGCGAGGTGCCAGGTTTTCTTTCAAGTCTCAAAAACGCAACACGAAACCGACTTCACCCATGCGTGAAGTTACGTGGTAATCACGTCAAGGGCGTCACAATGCCCGTCGCAACGTAACAGTGTTGCTAATTTTGCTGTTCGTGTCCATTTCGAAAGCAACGCATCGAGTAAACTCAGGGAAAGTTTCCAGAAAAATTCGGTCAGTAAGTTTCCTGTTTGGAGAACTGCTGCAGGTGAAAGCTCAGACGGCGGCGAAACCTGTTTGCGCGACCGATTTCTCACTAAAGGCAAGGAAGGCACTTTACGATGCTAGCGGCCGGGATTTCTAAAAAACTGTGTCACGCAACGTGCGTGCTTTTTTCGGCGTTTCTTCGGGCATGGCTCCAGACGTCACTCACAACGGTATAATCGCACGAGGTACGCGGAAAACCACTTCTCTGATGACTGAAATGCCACCTAGCGATGGTATTTTTGAAAGCGTCCTGGAAACCGTATTCTTTCTGTCATAAATAAGATCACGCCCAATGTCAGCTGAACTTACACCTGCTATTGCTGTGCATTGTTGGTCGTGGTGCGGTTAGTAATTACAGTGCAACTAACACGTGTTGATTATAAAGTTGGACTAATTTGTCTGTAGTTTTGACAATTGAACCGATTTTCAATGCAGTGTTTTCCGACATATAATTTCTTTGTGACGATTTCATGTGTTTTTTCAGTTGAATTCCGTGAAAATTAACTCCGCGCTTGCCATTAACTCCTCTTTTTGTTTTCTGTGCTCGACATATTTTATGCATTGCGACAGCCTTAACAACTTCAGAACGAAGTCTATTGATAAACTGCTTTATCTAAACACTTCACTTTCTCCTGGCATGATATTTGCATTGTAGACATGTCGAGTCATCTGCTAATATGGGAATCTTTTTTACGACTTCACTGTTACTTTAACATTCATGGTAGTTTCCGCTGCCACACTGCTTCGGATTTGGCACTGATTTATTCGGGGCACTCGTTTTTCCGAGCCCGTTTCTGGTCCATACTGTATTTGACACCGCTGATCGCATTGATTTGGGGTTCATGTTAGTGCCTCTCACATTAAAGGGTGATCACGTCGTCCAAGAAAAATGACGTTGTTCGTTGCTTGCGTAATCAGCTTTTGTGTTTCTGTGACGCACATCATCATCCCGCCTAATGACTTACGATTTCTGGCGCCGAGCGTGCATGGGTTTTAGTTCCGGTCTCTGCTGCATGGCCAGCTAACGTTCTGCTGTTCTATCGCTACGCTTGCCTTTTACTGCGGGGGTGCTTGCAAGGTGTCCTTGAAGAAGCGGAAAGGACGTTGGCGGAAGCCGGAGACGATATCCACCTTTCCGACACCGAGGGAGAGATCGACGTGCAACAGATCCTCGGGTGAGAATACATTGATGCTTCTGTGCACTGGGAACGGGTTTAGGTGCCGCGGCATGGTTGTCGATTTCTTGTCGTTCCTCGCCGGTAAATACTTTCTTTTCTGAACTTCGATGTATTGGTTCAATCATTGGATATATATTATTATTGATTGTGATATATATCAGCTGATGTATATCATGTGATATATATATATACATATATACTGTATATATGGTATATCATGTGATATATATGTGGAATATCATGTGATAAAAATATATATCATGTGATATGTATGGTATGTCAATTGATACTGCGACATGTTGATATATATCATGTGATATATATATATATTATATATCAAGTGATATATATGCTATATCATGTGATAAAAATGATAATATTTTGATGTATATATACATGATATGTCAATTGATATTGTGATATATCAGTTGATGTTGATATAACAAACATAGGCTATAGGTTTTCCTGAGTAAATACTGGCATTTTAAGGATGTATAAAATAGCTGGATTGCTGGACTTTCCTTTTGAGAAGAGAGTTATTTGATGTCAAACTGATATGAAACATTCGCCATCTTAGACGTCGTAATTAAAAACAGGAGTAATGTTTCTGGCGCTACTCACGTGAGTAAATCAATGCTATCGTGAACTCCATTTGAAAGCCTTCGTTAAATAATACGTCGAGATCGGGCGATAAGCAGTAAGCTTAACTTCCAAGCAGTGTAAGGGTAGCTTTCTTAGCGGACAATTATCTTCCAGTCATCTAAATTTTTTTAGCTCAAACGAAAAACATCTATTCGGACCACTAACCGCGTATGTGATTAATTGCAGTGCAGTAATCAGGTAGCTCGTTATATTAGAATAACGTCTTCGTACTCGTACTTGGCAGCGTCAAAAAACATCCAAACGTGATTTTGTGTTAATTCTTTCGACCGCTGCAAACCGCCATTCAACGTATGATAAGAACATGAAAATAAACTCTTGAGTTTGTGAAAAAATAATGAATCGGACACAAAAGCAGACTTGGGCAAATGTCGATTTTTTATTTGTTTTTCATTCCTCAGAAATTCATGTAACGCCTCTGTTTTTAGGTTCGTATCTTCGGTCGACATCTGATTGAGATTGGATATTCACTATTAAATATATTTGAAATGCGTTTTTTCAACAAATTTACACCCGCATGGTTTGAAACGTTATTTTTTCCAGCCAAGTTGCCATTTTGACTCATGGGTTACAGTTATTTCTATTCCACTTCGTCCACATATTCACTTGGCAGGAAGTTTGCCTGCAGCAATTTTTCAAACTTCAAATTGCCCTTGACAAACTTTTCCGCAAGTTCTTCATGATACATGTTTTTATGAGCTGTGAACTCTGTTTTGTTTTATCTGACTTATATGCGCGAAAATCCTTGCTTGCAAATCAATGACATTTTTTCATAAATCATTTAATTTTTAAATCACAATGCTATACCCAGATTGTGTAGATAGTCATGCGTCATTATGTTATGTTCAACTACCACTATTTGAAAAAAAATTAATGCAAATCCTTAAGTTTGAAAACCTTTTACAAAACAGGAACATTTTTACAGATGTTTTGTTTCCTTGTATGCGTCAGTGGTGTTCAGAGACAACAGCAACTGTGCATGTCCGGCGGATGGTTTTCTTTTGCCTGCCGTGCATGTCGAAACAGGCTGCTTGGTGTCTTTTTTGTATGGCATGTGGCTTTGAGCATGGATGTGTGCTGAGTGTGAAGGAAGCTAACACGACACAATCTCTACTGGCGGCGGCAGCAGCACTCTGCACTGCACAGTTGGAAGCGGACACCAGCAGAACAGCACACTTACGCGAGCTGCGATTATCTTCAGCTATATTCACAGCAATCTCGTAGTTGCAGCTGTAATAAAGCCTCAACCCCCTACGCCGAGGGGCTATGGATATGGTTCACTACGGGTTAACAGTTTATTCAGCTTGCGTTGAATCGTCAGGATTCGATGTTGGCAAAGCACGATGCAGTGGGCTTTAAACTTCGGTTATGCGACAACGGCGTGAACTTCAAGGGACAAAGCATTTTCAGGCCCTGTACAAACCACAAGTCAGTGTCTGTTGCAACCGTTCCAAGCTTGTGACACTCCACGAAAAAGATAAATATTTTGTGTCACCCAGTCGCGAACGCATAGCAATTTTGCAGGGGCTTAATTTCACAATAATTTATATTTCTGTATAAATTATTGGTATACCAAAAATAGACTATGAGCAAAAATAGCATCTTCCTGTTTTAAACCATTCGTTCAAAGGATATCACGGTTGTGTTTCACTCGTCGCGGCTATCCTTGCTGATAGTGTCCGCAAGGTTGAAGAATCGAATCCTCACCATCGGCTCTCACGGTAAAGTTTGTTATATCGACAGGGGTGTTTGCAAACCTATGCGGAGAAACCATTCTGCTGAGTGGGTCCGAGGTTTGCAAAACACTCCCCTTTGTAGCTCCAACCTTTGGTTTTCAATATTTTTATTATGTTTTTGTAGTGCGGTAGCGGAGGCCGAGCGCAATCTGAAAGCAGGTGGTGACGAATGAAAAGGTAAAGCTTGTTTTTTGTCCCGCTTTACAAACGATACGTTTCTGCTTCAGTTGTTTCCATGTTCGTTGCTAATCGTTCATTGCCTGGTTTTTTTCTCCGACATCTTTTAGTAACGAGGAAGTCAAGTCTTCTGGACCGTTGAATGAAGTAAACAAGAGTGTTTTAAGTCATCCCTAACCAGGGCTGATACTACTGCGCTGGACAAGACTAAAAGATGGTTAACTGGCGCATGGTAGTTTACACGAGTTTTGCCAACCTTAAGCAAAAATGTAATTTTCAGTTGACGGGCCAGCCTTGCAAGTTTAGGCTAGGCAAGCAAACTATCCAAGGCACTACTTTAGAAGTTTGTGATGAACATTAAGTTTCCATGTTTTCTCTTTTTTTTTGTTGCGGCACTTTTCGTTTTGTTGTCTGAATGAAATGCAGAGGCTTGCTCAACTAGGTCGGATGTTAAGTCATTTGCAGTGTTTTTCGCAGCGCCTGTTTACGTTTGGTCACCGGCGACGTGATACAGTGAGTTGAGCATGCCACCAAAGCTGACCGGGTTCGATTCCCGGTCGGGTCATGCTGAAGACTTGAAAAGCGGTGCTTGCTGCCTATCCAGCCTCGTGCTCGGCGTCAATAAATGGACGCAAAGCACTCTTTGAGCTGCTTCAAAGAACCTTCCTCTTTGGGCTGCCACATAAAAGCTTAGAATGCAGTTGGGCAGTTGTGCTTTTTGGACTTCAACAATTGCACTCTTTAAAACTCTACAGTGTTGAGTCTTGTTCGACTAGAATCGAACGTACTCTGTAACACACAGAATGCTTTTTCTATTAAAGCGATTGCCAATTCTATACCTGTGAAGACGGAACATAGAACAGTAAACCTTAAATTTTGTATTGTTTCTGCACATGCTGCTGAAATTTGAGACCATTTGGAAAAAAATGTTCAAGTTTGTAGATTATTTATAATAATGACAACATTTTGACACGCCCTGTACATCGTTAGCTTTGTGAGGAGTCAAAGTTTGCAATCACCGTACGTTGATATTGGTTGCGGCATCTAACGCATTTAGACTTTACATCACTTCATGGATTTATTCTGGGCTGCGTAGGTGAAGTGTACAGACAAGCTTGTGCGAACGTGAAGCAAAAATTCATCAACACTAGTAGAGCTCGACCGATAAGTTTGTTTTGGGCCGATACCGATGTTTTTCAATTTTCATTGCCAATATCTGATGCCAACATTTTTGTATTACTCAAGCAGTATCTATTTTGCCTCATGAGGCAAAACAATCACTCCTGGAACTATTTTGCCTTCAGCTAAACATTTTCAAACTGCAGCTGAAAGACATTACAGCAACAAAAAAATAATTTTACAAGTTACAATTATTTCATGAGGCAAGATATACACTCCTGTTTTGCCTTGTGAGGCAAAATATACGCTCCTGGAGGAGCTATTTTGCCACCAGCCGAACAGGATTGGCTGAACTGGTCACATGACATGTTTGGACTGTCTCAGTTGACTGGGACGTCTGTAAATGGGTCAGTCTGACAGACGAGTAATGTTATGCTTCCAGTGCTGGCAAGTTGTTAGCAGCTTCTTCCTTGCATTGTGTGAACTGTAGGCTAAACCCTTGTTTCTTTACGTACTGTACTTGTCACGTGACCATTTCAACCAGTTGTGTTTGATTTAAAGGATGGTTTAATCCGTTGTGCCTACTGCAGTCCATAGACTAACTCTTAACCCTGGAATACTATCGCGGGTCTGCCAGACCCGAGTCGAATGAGGTCATTCACGTTAAACTACGGAAGCGGAAGTCGGCGCGCTTTGAACTCTTCAGTAGCTTCATGTTTTTCTGTGACTAGTAATAGGTGCGATTGCGGTCATCCACGCTCTTCTAGACTTTGTAAGGGAGCTAGTTCGGGTCTGGCAGACCCGACGATAGTATTAGTGTGAAGTGGTGGGGTGCGCATAAACCCACTATATGGTTTACGGGAGCAGAGCCTGTAAAAAGCTGAACACACTCAGGGCATGCTTCTATGGTCGTGTTAGCAGTATACAAAAGGAGAAGTTGTTTACGCCCATAGTTTTTTTTATCAGCAATTGAATTTTAGGCATGCCTGACACCTTCGCTATATTTGGTCTACTTACTTTTCATCAAAAATCGTATCATATTAGAGTAAAGTAACTTTGTAAGTG
>JGI24158J21664_10002291_pt1 | contig 23005 bp, 13 predicted proteins | sample Ectturendosymbi3_FD_21664 | JGI IMG/M metagenome (IMG submission 21664)
ATGTTCTTGCAGTTAAAAAGATGAAATTCGAAACAAATAGTGTTTTGAATCTTCTTGCTTGTTGTTTAGTTTCATAGATACCCATAAAGCCATGAATGTGAATAAATTCAGGATACCAAGCATTTTTTCAAAAAAGGAAGTGTGAAACTTTCAAAGGGGTAAATTTTACAGTTTATTCATGGTGAATGCAGAGCAATGGGGCGCAAAAATAAAGAAGTGGGAGCGATGCCAACTTGCTATTGCCTAACTTTTCTGTGTTGCCAACCTTGTCTTCCCAACTTTCAGTGTTTTCAAAGTTGTGTATCATGAACACTCTTTTGCATTCTCTCCTGCTATTTCTGTCATGCCATAGTCTCAGGAACGTATCCTTCAGTGGCCTTATCTTAGGCTTGATCAAAAGTGCATATCACGGTTGGCTGAGCATGATGATGTCATCAGAGGGCCCCCTTTTTGGTCTTGCCTCGGGCCCCCCCAACCTTAAACCCACCACTGAGCATAACATACCTTTTTTTAAATCACCATTAGGGGGGCCTTGTAAGCGTTTTGGGGGGGCAGAGTTGGGCTGATGCGGCACTGGCTTTACCCTTTCTACCCCATTTAGTCTGTGCTGGTTGAACCTCGATTCTCAATCTTTCGTCTGAAATGTTTTCAACACCTCGGCTATCAGAAATACTTTTTCTTTACATAAACTGCCCAGTATCCATTTTTTGAGCACTTTCTGCGAAAAGTGCTCACTAAGAAGTCAGAACTAAAGCAAATATAGTTTTGCACTTAGTGGTCACTAAGAAGTCAGAACTAAACCTTAACGATAAAGACGTATTCCCACAGGTCTGCTTGGACGTATTTTAACAAGGCACGTATTTTTATACTAGGTGAAAAGAAGCCTGCTTAAGAGTCGTTTGATTAATTAAGCTATTCACTTGGGCACGTTGATCACAGTCTCACGCTAACAATGAATTTTTCAAACTTATGGAAGCACTGCTACAGATTTACTCATGCTTCTTTTCACACAGTATAAGACTATACGTGGCTTACCGCTATTAGCAATGTCACTGTCTCGCTGCATTACCTGCCAAGATGGACTGTGTTCAACAGTCACATGCAGGGATCTTATTCTGTGATTTTAAACAAACCCAGATTGCATACCAAAAAACCCATATTCGTACAAAAAAAACAGAAAGCTTGTGTTACGAACAAAAACATGTGTGTTGTGCTTATTTGAATTGAAACGATAATCGAATACTGATTTAATTATAGTTCCTCTTCCAAATTTGCTTCTGCAGAGCAAATATTAACATTTGGACGACCTTTTTGTTGCTCAAGACGTTTTTCATAACGCTAGTAACATACTCCGTTGATGGTATCTATCACTAATTGTAGGAGTACATTTGGTATTATTTCTGCAATCTTGAGCTGCAGCGGGATCTAAAATCCTACAAAAATACAATCCCAATGCCTTTTTCCTGTAATTGAAATTTGTTTTTTGATTTGTAGGCACAGAGAAACATAGAAATCAACAATCAGTCCTAACTTTTGTTTCACCAATTTCAGTTGTGCTACGCGTTTAGGGGGCCTCGCGGTCATGGCTTTGCCCGGGGCCTCGCGCTCATTTAATCTGGCACTGGCTGTAGCGCGTATGGGCTGATCAGCACAGCAAAAATTTGAGCCCGTGACATCTTCACCATATATTTACAATGGAGGTATAGTGGTTACGTACAACGCTTGGTAGTAGTTATAATTTGCATAAGAGATATTATACAAAGAGCCGTAGGACATAAAATTTTCGAATGTTATGTAGTAATGAGCCACTCGAGACAAGTGAAAGACTCATGTACACAGTGGAGTTTATAAGTACCACATCGCGGTATCTGACACAAATGTTTCGAAACGCAGGTCTTTGGTGATTAATAAACTATTACCGTTGGCCTAGGGGACATGTCCCAACGGCCATGGTTCCAGTTCAATAGCGAATGATTTATACAATGCAGTAACAAACTTCGGCATTCAAACGTCCACTCAGCTGCTATTCTCGTGAGGATCAAAGACTATGGCGCAAAAAATCAACAACATATATCATGCAGTATCTTTGGACAAAAGCAGGAAACGTGACGAGTTCTCAGCCATAAACGTTTGCTCTGATCGAAAATCAACGATTAAAACATAAAATATTTTAAATATGTGTTTGGTGCATTTTACTGTATAGTACATACACAGCAGATTTTTTTCTTTTAGGTGGAAGTGCAATAAAACGTAGAGTTAAATGGCGCAATACAAAGTGCCACGGTATCAAAGCAACTTGCTGAAGATAACGTAATGGCTTCATGCAAATCTAGCTCAAAGGAAGCGAGTCATTTTTAATTCGCATTTACAGGCGTTGACGTATCTGCATGCAGTTACCCCTATATTAACAATGGCAAGAAACAGCTTGATACAAACACACATATTTCCTTTTGAGAAATCTGACGTACACTTTCTACTAAAAATGAAAAATAGTGTGTACAAATACAGCAAATGAAGTAGCATATTGTTACTGCAAAAAACTCACGTACCTGTAAGTTGAAGACACATAAAGTACAGAAAAATACTCGTAAAAATACATATTGAAGGTGTCCATCTCGTATTGTCTATCAAGCTGGATATCGTACATGGGCTTGTAATTAAACTGTTCAACAGTTGCTCGTCGCAACGCCGTTGTTTTTTCCCACATGATTTTGTTGCTCCGTTCCTCGGTTTTGCTGTAACTGTTGAGAAGTTGCATTATCCGTGACCCATTCATCCAGGTAAGAGTAAACTACATGGACCTCCTTCTCTTTCGGCAGTCTGTGGAGCTGAGATATTTTGTTCCACGCTTCTATTCCTCGCGGAGCAGATAGGAATACTTCGGCATTTTCTGTCGCTCGTTCGTTGACCTATAGGATAAAATGCAGGATCAGTGTTTTTAGTCACGTAAAGTTTAAAAGGTTCGAATCAGTGACTGCCATTCAGGGAGAAAACGAAGCCGGATTACGAAAAGCATAACTCAAAACAACGTATGCGATGAAAATGTGATTTCACAGAGGTAATGCCAACGTACGCTGGAACTACGATTGTAATTGTTAAAATCTATCGTGGGTGCGCATCTTGTGATTGTTTGGTTGAGTACGTATTGGTTTCAGAAAAGCAGATTGCGTGAGTGCGTCTGCCTTGGGATAAACTTGCATGATCTGGCTTATTCACAATAGTACAAAAGATGCTGAGAACTTTGATTTTTTTTCAACAGATCAAGGCCATTAGCTTGAAAAATGCAGTGGTTCTTAACCTGGGTTCGATCGAACCCCCAGGGTTCGACGGAGCCGTTTTCAGTGTTCGACGGCGAGACAAGTCCTGCTGACTAAACCCTCGGGAAAGCGGCTCAGCCATTTACATTCCAGTTGTCCAAGGACTAGGCGGAGTGACCTATTTTTACTTTCTGCTATATTGGGCAAAAATGGGATTCGACAAAAGCTTGGAAAACTACGGGTTCGCCGTGTTTGTAAAGGTTAAGAACCACCACTTATATTTAACAAAAAAGACGATCAAAGGTGTCTTTTTTACCTTATTATAGTTTCATGCATTGTGTAACAGGTTTTACCTTGTTTGCTATAACTCTCTTGAAACTCGCCTCTTCAGCAGCTCGATATATCCTGTAGAACTTTTCATGAAAGTAAGTTAGTGGGGAAAAGCACTGAACGATGGTGAATATAGCAAAACCAACGATGAGGCTGCAAGCGATCATTAACCAACCAATGATCTGAGAAAGTCTTCTGTTGTTAATGTATTCATTAGAAATCACCAAGTCGTTGGCAGGAACCTGAAAAATCGTAGTTTTGCAGATGAAATGAAACGAAGCAGAAAGGAATTACCTTTGCCAATATAGAAGCACCCTCAATAGATATTTCAAACTAATTACTGTCGAATGTAAAGTGAACCACGGAGATAACTTGGCAATAAATTTTAGTTACGAATTTCAGATTTTAAGGTCTGAGCTGCAGAGCATCGGACATAGTACAAATAAAAATGTTTAAGTAAAAGGAAATTTTAGTGAAAATGCTGACTTCTAGCTGATAGTTGGGATTTTGCAACTGGGCACTTGCAAGATAAGAAACTCTCTCAAATTTAAGTCGTGGTATTTGAACACAAAATCAAGTGCTCGTGTTCAAAGTTAACCAAAGCTCAAAATTATTTAGGCAGTACACAGTGTGGAAGAATCTTTACGAAACTAGATGGTGTTTTTGGCAAAACAGTTCAAAAAGACATTTCTTATGAATAAAGGCTTTCTATTAATTGGTTCCAAAAATTTATCCAACAAAAATTTTTTTGTTACTTGTTAGAAATAGGATATACATTTAAAATAAATACCACCAGTTTTTGCGCGCATTTGCATTCATTACGTAATAATGCCTGCAAAACAGAAATAGAAACGAATTTGTAAGACAACAAAAAAAATTAAAGTGCAACAATAAGTAGAAAGAAAATGCTCTCTGTACCGCTTTATTTATTTCTTTTATTCAAAGAATTGTTGTGGGAATACCATGTCTGATAAATAAAGGTGTGAACACTGCTGGTGTCCGCAATAAGTTTGAAAAATAAAAATCTTTACCTCAGCACAGGACATTTGGGTGCCATTGGTGGAAGTGAGATAATAAGGAAGAGGTGTTGAGGCACACGCGTAAAACTGTCCATCCAGAAACGCCACTGCGACCCACGTGATCGGTGCTATGGTTGCCATGGCAAATGTTTTTACAAATGCCCAGGTCATATCTCTGCAGCTGTCATCGTCCTCATCTTCGGGCGTTTCTTGTCCAGGTCCGCACTGTTGCAAGCGAACTTCTTGACGGGAGGTTGCTGCCTGACGCGTCGGTGAAGATTTTGCAGCCAACTTTTTCGCTTTCCTCTGCTTCACGCAGCTGGTTAGCACTTTCCACAGTTTTGGATTGATAACCATACCGAAGAGCAGAAGCGCAATCGCGGGCGCAGCAATGAACGCTACACCGTAACCTTCGTTCATCAGGCAGGAGCAAGCTGGCTTGCCTTGACTGTCAACCGCGCACTTTAAGTCTGCTGCCGAGACACAAGGGCAACTATACTCCGCTACTTTTATGATTTCTTGAATCGCTACGGTAAAGCCTGAAACAGCAATATTTGCAAAAGTTCCGGAGAAATTGCTTATGGTAACTCCGGCCCAGATGAAAGATTCTTTGTCATTGTCTCCAGCTTTCTCCGTGCTGTCTTCTTCGCACGTTTTCTTTTTTTTCGCTTGAAGCTTCGTGTTCGGTTTAGGCGAGCATTCAGCCTCCTGCTTGCTGACATCCTTTTTGTTTTCGTTCTCCTGTTGCTTCTCTTGTGTTTGTTCTGGATCCTTTTCAGCTTTTATTTTTTCCGCCCACTGGTGTAAAAACGAATAACGGGGAAAATTTTCCTTGTTCCACCTGAACTCGTATACTTCCGAAAACTTGTCCCACAGTTTTATGGGCCGACGCTGATGTTCCCCAATGAAAAGTGCGACGTTTTCTTCAGTGTCTTGTTTAGCCTGGTATTTATGAGATAAAGAAAATGTGTTTTGGTAATGTTGCTGATTCTATGGGAATAGGATATAAATGAATGGGGTGCATCACGACACCAGAGCCAATGTTTTAAATCTAGGTGAAACAATAACCGTGGCTTGTCTCCACTACAAGGCTACTAGCAGATTCATCAGGTTTTTAATAAAATGCTTAAACTGAAGATGTGAAAAGTTTCATATGTAATGTATTCATCAAAAGGCATTATTTATTTTCGTTTATTTTCGTTAAATAGTTAAATTCTAAAAAGTAGCTGGTCCCTGCTAAAAGCACAAATCAGTGGCGTACGCAGAAAATTTTCATGGGGGTTTTCATTCAGTGGCATATGGTGGCGATTTGTATTGGTGTGCACTGTGTGTGGCGTCAGAAGTTGAAGTCATATTCATTTTTCCAAACCAATGTTTTGGCGAAGTTTGTTTACATAACATGCATGCTCTTCCACGACACGCATTCCCCTTATTTCATGTGTCATGGCACTGAATATAAACTATCAGCGCTCCAAGTTAGGATATCGGAGGTAAATAAACTCAACGCTACGACACAGCAGCTCATAACTGCAAAAATATCTGGTGCGGGTTAAAACAGGGGAGTAAAGCACACTCATCACTACGTCAGAAACAACTGCAAAATGAGGCTGCGCTTATGTCTTGTCGAATACAAGCAGTCAAGCACAGAAACTATGCGGCTGGACTGGCTGGCGCACACCCCGGTTTGCGAGATCGAATCTTGCTAAACTACACAAAAATTGAGATTGCGCTTAAAGCAGGCAAGAAACTTCCGATTTTTTGTTATGCATAGAAGTCCAGCAAACTTTTAGTTTCCGTTTTCCTTGCTGAGGCATTATCAAATGCTTGCATGCTTCTATATGAACAACGGCTTTTTTGAGCTCCTGCAACAGTTCTATCATGCTACGGAAATCGGTAACGTAGCCAGTGCGGTCTGCGTTTGCGCTGAGAAGCCATAGCAGACAAAACAAACACAATAGTTTCGGATAAAGTGAACTATTGCGCAACACCATTTTAAGCATGAGTAGTGGACGAAAGGTCTGCAAAAAGTGGTGAGACGGTTTCCGGAAGCAGACGGCAACCCATATTCCCACCAAAATCTAATTATTACCTTGTGGTCCATTTAGAAGGTTCCTTGAAATTTGCATACAAATTCATTCCGTGGTATTTCCATTAAGTCGACAAATCAACAAGCAAAAAGTACGCGAAAACAATTAATCTCCCTAGCGCAGGTAATAAAGTTTTTGTAAAATATCAAGCCCAAAAGGGAGTTTTAACCGCAACCCCCACCCTTGCGTACGCCCTTGCAAATATATACTCTTAAGTTTTCTTGATTGGAGCGTCTCAGAACCTAAACCTCAGAACTTAAGTTTTGGAAAAAAACTTTTATGTACAATTTTGCAAAGAACAAATTTGCTTCCAGGTAATTGAACGTTCCTACAAATCAACATTATCACGAAGAATACAAAACATTTTAGAGTATTTGTTAAAGGAAAACAATTTTTGGTTAATTCTTTTCTGTAACCCCTTACCAGCCCCTGTAACCACAATTACCAAGCACGTGCATTTTATTCGCATTTTCAACCAGTACGTTTGGGGAATGTCAACAAAGAGCAGTCTAAATCACTTTCATAACAAACATGTGACTGATTTTTCAATAATCTTACCTTCTGCTTCATTTGCTTGACAAGGGAGCTTTGTTCACTTGTTCGGTAAAGCTTATAGTATTTGTTATGGTAGTAAGTAAGAGGTGCATAGAATTGAATCAAAGCGTAGATCAAGAAACCCACGAACAAACAAACGCCTGTACCAATCCATCCGACGAGTTGATAAAAACGCTTGTTGTTGTTGTAGTTGTTTGACATGACTGGAGGTGTTTGACCGACTCTCTGAAAAATAAACACAATAAAGTAAATTTTGCCTGTAAAGTAAAAATATTGACCTGTGTTTTTCTTCGCATTGCTGTGAAAAACACAGCATACAAGAAGTTATTCCGAAGGCATTGAAAACGGTGAGATATTTTTCAACGCCTCTTGTTCAAAAATGGATGTGTATCATAGCGTATCTTAAAGTAATTTAAAAACTTTGAAAACAAACGTCATCAAGTAACAAATTTCTTGGATAAAGCAAAAGCTAAGACTATAAGGTTAAACTATACATATCTGCAGACATAATGCTTCATACGCTCTTTCAAGTGATTGATACCCTGTCATAATGACAATGAAAATAGCTATGTCAAAAACCTAGTTGCTTCTAAACTAAAATTCTTTAAGTTTATATCTTCCAAATCTGTTTTTCCCCTGAGGCGCGGTTAAATAATTGCACCGCTTTTAACAATGCTCGTAAGAGCAGCAAATCTTGTATAGCTGCGGTGTTTGCTTCATCTTTGAAAATGTGTTTCGTCATTTCTAGAACATGCTAGGATTTCCCTTGGCTCGATGTTTACTTCACTTGTCAGCGTATTTCAACACAAGAGTTTTTAAAGTTTAAAGTATTTAGATCAGCTTTCAGTAACCGCCAACCGCTTATCTGCAGATCGATCCACGAAAGTAAACGGTAAAGAAGAACCAATAAGACAATACAGCGAGAAGAACTCAGACATGTTACGACTAACTTACCGTTTGGCAGGTAGCGAAATTAGGCAATGCCGGGTCGGTGTCATACGGTAAGGCCGTGACAGCGCAAGCGAAAAATCTACCGTCGAGTAGCGTGACGACCACCCACGTCAGGGGGGCGATGGTAGCCAGACCAACGGTTTGGCCGATTGCTCGCGTCACGTTGAGCCCTGGTTGGTCGAATTTCGAACTTTTGGGGTTGAGCGACCCGGTGACCGCTTTCCAAAGTTTGGGGTTGCTCGCGATGCCAAACACTAAGAGAGCCACTGCTGGGGCCACGATAAACGAAAGCCCATAGTAGAAGTTCAGACTCTTGGAGCATTCGCCGCTCCCAATGCTGGATGTGCAATTTTTTACTTCATCGGGAGAAACGCATGGACATTTGTAAGCCGTCACAGCAATAATCGCTTGCAAGGCAACCGTCACTAATGCAATGAGAACTCTGATGACAGTGCCTTGGAAGTCATACACGGCATTTGGGATCTTGTTTGCCATATGTTTAAACCAGCTCATCATGGTTTGTTTTTCTTCGTCAGACATCTTCAGCTTTGCAAGAGATTCGCACCTTCAGTTGATGTGCTTTCAGATGATCAGCTTTCAAAACTATTGACTAATCATTACAAAACCTTTCCAGTGATCGTATAACACATCAATGATAACTATAGTTAATTTATCATATTCAGTTTTAAATCGGATGTTTATAACACAGCGCAATAGAGAGTTTTTCCAAAGTGATAAATATCGAAGCAACTTTTAAGAGGAATGGAAAACAACGAGACACGAATTTTCCAAAATATTGTCAAGGGACTCCCATAAGCGACCATTAGTAAAGATGCTGCGGTACCTACGAACTCGACGGAAATTTTATTGAGACGGAGGGCATAGTTTTTGAGGCCTTGACAAAACTTATCGAAACTCTTCTTGGAAACTTTTGCCACCAAGGCAATATGCTCTCTTTGCAGCGGCGTGAAATATTGCAAGACAACTGCTGTAGGTACAAAAGTAGTTTGTTTGATTGTGATTTACTTTACACTTGAATACAAATGGCGGGCATCAGTGGTGGTGAAAGACAGTGGAACTTGTGATATGGACCTTACGTCTGAGACTATTAATTCAGCTGTAATCTATGCCAGCTATGTCCAACAGAAATGGTTTACTGAGCCAACACGTATGTCACTGTCGTGACCAGGGCCGCACATTAAATGACATATTATTGAGGGCCATGCATTGAATGGCTTACTTTGATCTTAGCAAACTAAATTTAGTTTAACTAGTATACTGATGGTGTTCGAATCCTAACTTCAATGGTAACAGACGTGATAAAGTGGCACTGAGGACCACCTGCATGAAAAATGTGAAGTTCAAGTTTATCAAAACAAGGACAGGTTGTCATTATGTAGGATACTTTTACTACAGCGAAAATCTAAACTAGGCCGCACAAAACTCTCGACTGGGCCGCATGCGAACCACGGGCCGCGGGTTGGACATGGCTGATCTACGCACTTCCTTTTTTCACAAGCTCAAACGCGATGATTTTCAACAAAAGTTTATTCATCACCCCTAACCACGTCTTGCTCACCGTAACGTTTTTGGGAAACGCTAGCGAATGATTGTCAGAAGTACAAGGGCGTTTGAACAATGCAAGTAGTTGAACTTGTTAGAAAGCTGTTCAGATGAAATGATCAAAGCGGACGCAATATTATCTTTTAACTAAAGGCTGTGTCAGTGCCGTTGCCCTTTGCTCAGATGCCCTACAGAGAAGGTCTTCGGCAGATTTTGCTCNCCCGAAACCCTCCTTGGCCTTACGCATTAACTTTTACCTGCTTAGCTATCGTTTTTAACAAATGAAGTTGGAGCCAAAATGAAAAATAGAACAAAAGCTGATCGACACAGACAAACAGATAAATATTAAAAGCTCAAATTATCTACTAACAGACTGCGAACACATTTCCTATTAAAAGTAAGCGTTGGTTATATGCATTGATGCCATGTTACGACAGCGTTCTAATTGAGTAACCCTCTGTTCGCTTCTTCACGTTGCCTCGTTAGAAACGAACAGATTTATAGCAATCAAGTTCGTTAAGCCAAATGATGCGTTGAAAAATGTTGAGTCTTTTCACCTGGGGCAATTTCATAAAACTAGCTAGGTCTCATTGTGCCATGCCGTGTCTGTTGATATTTGTCACAACTGTGTTAAATTATTTTACCTTTCGGTACAGCAGAAAAATCCGCGCAAAACCTCCCTACTACAACTGAATCGTTTCAATATCAAAAATACTCGCTCTCTTACTCCAATATTTGCTATTTGCTTAAATCTTTGTTCGATCATCAACCAAATTTCAGATGATAATCCAAGCTATTTTTTCCCGACTTCCTGATGTTACAGAAATGAATCTTTTCGTCAGTACCACACCATCGCATGCGTATTTGGCCAAGGTAAAATTTGGGAATGGCAGCATCAGAAGTTTGTTTTGAGTCTATAAAGTCTTGAAGCCGTGCAGTTTGTCACGTTGCCACCGCGCGAGAGGTGTTGTTTTCAACTGTATGCGTCACAACGGAAACCACGCAAAAGGGCATGCGCAGCGTGAAAAGAACGGTAACACGCGGCTGGTCACGCAGAAGTGTTGGTCCTCGGTTGGTTAACTAAACCTTGATAAACACGCTGGTCAAGCGTGAAAAACAAAATTCCTACCGCATTGTGTAAACCAAACAAGGCAGTGCAGAACATTTGCGATGCAAGCATTCGCAAACGACTGCAATCACTTGCGTTCTGATGTCCATCAAGACAACTGTGAGAGACTTCTCTTGAATTATTGCCGAAGTATCTACTTACCATATAATTTCCTTTTGCCGGGATGTTGTGCTCAATTTTTTATTGCGAACATTTTGACGTGGGTCACACTAAATGATCACCCGGACCACAGTTTCCCCACAGCTAATTTAGATATTACACTAGGAAAGAAAACTGCAACTGGTGATGTGGCAGTGGTTGCAACGCATGATTTCTGCAGTTTTTAGGAAAATGGAATACCTTGTGGCCATCGTTATTCCCAGGTCCACTCTGGCCTGAAATGGCGACGCCTGATAGGGTCAGCCACATGCGTCCCGCGGAGCCAGTATTTGAGACCCGCGAGTTTTCTCAGTATCATTTTGATGTTGTGTGTGTTACTACAATTACTTTTAGTTAGAACAAGCATAACATCTTTTAATAAAAATGTACATTATCAACGGAGTTAGACCACTAAACTGCAGAGAATTTCTTGATATTAGTCAGCAAAGATGGATTTCCCACTCTGCAAGATTTCGCAATAAAAATGCACTCGATGTTTACAAATACACACGTGTGTGTGAGTACATTTTGTCCGATGAAATCGAATCTAGACAAAGAAATCAAACGGCAGACGAAAAATGTACGATAGTCTCCGACTTGCTACCAATAACATTGCTACTGTATTGATAAAGGGACGGATAATGGCAAAGAATCCTCGACCACAGGCAGGCTCGTAGCCAGAAATATTGATAGGGGGACAAAAAGCTACCATGTCTCAACATTTGAATATCTAACGCCCCTTGTTTTTGAAGCATAATTCTTGAAACTTACATTTGTCTGGCGTCTTTTTCCTGAACATTTGTTCAGATTTAAGCCTGCAAATAACAAGTCTATTTTTGTTGAATTGACGACTTTCAAAAGTTTGTGTTTAGTGAAGTTCTAAGCTTCAGCGTGGATGAAAGCCACCATTTGCTCGTAAAACTTTCCTGCAAAAGTGCCTGTGAAAATTTTGATATTATATGTGCTGTATGCTTATTGCAGCCAATATTACAGTTGAGTAAGAAGTCATCGTGGCCGCCATTATGATTGCGCTTTTCATATTTACACGCTTCTGATGTACACCAACACACGTTTAATCGAAACCGATCAGCAACTTTAAGTCTAAGACACCAATTCCCCAGGTAGGCCTTCTACAAAACTTGCGCACATATAAGAAGTGGATCCCGTCGTCGTCCACTTCTTGAGTGACTAATTGACGTATGCAGCTGATAAACGTCGACGCTAGAATCTCTCAATGGTTTTGAAAAAATGTTTGGATTTTATGTCATTAAATGTCCAACCGAAATTGCTTACTGAGGCAAAAATTATGTCACTATTCTAACCAGGGCCGCACATTGAATGACATTAACGAGGGCCCATATTGAATGACTTTTTTTGATCTTAGGAAACCAAAATTAGTTTAACCTAATGTACCGAAAGCGTTCCCAATTGCAGTAGTAACGACTGTTTGGCACCTTTAATTAACCACTACGTAAATGTGATTTCACAGGCAAGTTTAGTGCCAATGGAACAAGGATATAGAAATCAGAAAACTAATAAAAAGTTTTGCACCAAGGTGTCAGTGCCGAGTGTGGAAATCTACCAGTACGCAGTACAAACGTGATAAAGTGGCTCTGAGTATCACCTGCATCAAAAAATGTTAATTTGAAAATGATCAAAATAAGGGCAGGTTGTCAGCGTGTAGGCTACGTATACAACATCGAAAACCTAAGTTGGCCGCACAAAACCTTCGAGGGGTGTTGGCGTAACCGGCCGAAGTATTTTTTTAAATCCATGACATATGACATAATCCAATCGGCGGGGAAAAATTCATTTTAGTATCATTTTAGCCACATGCGCTTTGTTGAGAAAGCAGATTGCAAAATATCTGTAAGCAATGGAAATGTCATGTCGTCGGCACTTACAAAATAAAAAGCTTTTCCTATTTACGATAGATTTTGCTGCTTACTCTTCCCGTTGCATCCATCAGCATGCATGACTGCTAGGTCGTTGGCGTCCGCAATAAATACTTACTGGAGACGGTAGTTGGCAAGTCAGAAGTGTAGATGTTGTGAAGAGAAGGGGTGCCATGATGGATCCCTATGGGACGCCATTCTTGAGGAGCCGTAACCTACTTCCATTTGCCGTTAGCGGTGGTAAGGGTGAAGCTGCGATTACCAACAAGTTCCATGATCAAGTGGACCATGCGCCTGTCAAGTAGCAATCGCCGTAACTTGCAGGTACAAGCTGCTGTAACTGCAGTGACTATGCTATAAAAGAGTCTGTTTGGTTCATAATCGTCTATTGTTTCTTCACAGTAGGTAGCGCGAAATTTTTGCAATTATCATTTGTGATCTTTGTTGGGGAGGAAATGACAGTGGTTTGGTTTGTAAGGGGGGAATGTGAAAAAAACTTTGAGAACCATTGTACTAGACAAATGTAAAAGTGAAAATCCTAAAGCATTTTAACATAATACGCTGAAAAGTTAACCGAAAATAAAGAAAAGACAGTGAGACTGCGATATAATCTTTTGCTTGTAATTCTCTAGCTTGACATAAAAAGCTTTTTTGCATTTTCTACTGAAAATTTGTTAATTATATCGTCAAAAAACTGAAGTAGTAACTGAAAAGTTCACAATTATAACAAATATACTCAACGCTGTTGCACAGTTCCAATTAGAATTGCGCAGATGTGGACAGCAGTCGGCACGTTTTCAATATCCCACAAAAAAATCATCGCAACTACCTTCAGAACCACATCATTTCAACATGACGTTTTCCAATACATCAAATCTCAAAAAATTTTCCTAAACATCAGATCTAGTGTCGTAACAACATACTGTAACTTTCATCGCTGCTCTAACAGCATGCGCAGCAGCATACTGCATGCACTGTGAACGCTAGCTGGATTCTTGTCCATTGTGACGCAATTATAGAATGAGACCGAAGTTGGAAAGTTCGCAACCGTGGGAACTTGAAAGCATTGTGACGCCACTGTCACTCAAACCACATGCCGGCGCTGATTGCTGGAGACAGCAGCTCCACCTCAAAACGTCACCAGGGTTAATAAATATTCGCTTTGGGAACCATTGCGATCTTGATGAGATTTCACAATTGAGTAGCAGTTGCTGGCATTCGACATTTTCTTTAATCGCAGTTAATTGCATCCATTGACATTCGACATTTCGTAATTACTACTTAACATGCTGACCTCAATTTGGCGTCCCCAAAACGCTGCGCCCAGCGGCAGACGACCCCTTGCTCCCCCTTGTTACGCCACTGAAGGGGGGTACAATTTCCCGGGCGCCGAATCACTATGGGGGCGCGGAATCACTGCGGGGGGTACCGAGAAGTCCCAAAATTGTCGCAAGTACTTTCTTCAATACAGTACATTTGCTTCCGAAAGACCTCAGGTTCCAACATGGGGGCGCCAAACTTGTTTCTTGCCCCGGGCGCCACCTAACCTCGTTACGCCCCTGGTCACTATACATGTCTAATCATCACAAATAAATATCTAGAATAAATGCTATTGTTGCTAAGCAGTGACCATGCAATTGCGTAATAAAAAAGACTTTGAAATTGAATTGATTCCTAGCCAAAGTTTGAGCTTCAAAGCATATAATATCGCCGCCAAAATTCACGCATTAAGTTTTAAGACTGTATTAAATAAAAAATCTACGATATTCATGTAAGGCTACGGCTAAGACCGCAGAAAATGGCAAGTTATGTTTGCAGCACGCCAGAGTTATCAGAAAGGAATTTTTGCGGTGTTTTTGAAATGAAGGTTGCATTACCATTACGTGGGGTACAAGCTGGTGCGCCAGAAACAGCTGCGAAAAAAGTGTTACGCATGTTTTTACTTGCGATTAATTATTACAAGCGGCTATATACAGTTTTGCATTTCATTATCATCAACTTTCACACGGAGCTTACCCCTCCGGTAATGTCAGCCATGATAAGAATTCTCTATCATTTACAATGTACACAACATTTGATTAATCATGGACAATTGGTGAACCATACTGATTTCATCAGGTTTGACTAAAAGCTGAAGTAGGATAGGCTCCTTAAGCAGTATCGTTGATTTCCACTAAAGTATTTCTCTGGCTTACACAATAAAACCTTGATTAACCCAAATTGTTGGTTCAATTTTCGGAGTTGGGGGTGGTAAATTGCCCCATTACCCCCACTGGCTACGCACTTGACCACAGGCATCCTACTGATATGTATACTGTATATATATACATTAAATTGCTATTCGCTATTGTGTAATAATTTTCAACTCACTTATCTTCCCTCTTTTACTTTTAAATCTTGTGAATTTGTTATTTTGTGCATCATTTTGTTGGAAGTGGCCTGCAAGTTGTATCATTGCTATATTAATACAATATCATTGCTATATTAATACCAATATGTTAGGGGTAGCAAGTCGGAGATTATCACCCAGTGTTTCGTGTGCATTTCGATTTTTTTTTCAGATTTGGCTTGCTTCAATATAGAAAACGTTCTCTCACACACGTATGTGCTTCCAAACATCGAATGCATTTTTAGCGCGAAATCTTTGAGTTTGGGAAGCCTAATTTTGCTTAATTTCCAGAAGCTCTCTACAGCCTAGACCAGGGGTGGGAAACCATTTTATTATCACGGGCTGCATGAATTGTGCATTATCGCCGGCGGGCGGCAAAATCAGTTGATTTCATCCTAGAATTCTACTTTTAACTAAGAGGAAGAGCGACTTCTGACTTAATTATCTAAGTACCTGCATATCATGAAGCTTCGTTTTGACGAGATTTTGTGCTCTAACTTTGGTAACGCAAATTATGTTGTGGACCACATTAAACGTTCACGCGGGCCGCAAGTTCCCCACCCCTGGTCTAGAGTAACGTCGTTTAATATTTTATTGAAAGGTGTGATGCTTGTTGTAACTAAAATAATCTACTGTAACACACACACGCAACAATCAATACTGAGAAAGCTCGCCGGCCTTAAAAATTCTGTCTGCGGGCCTACTGTGGCCCGCGGGCCTGCAGTTGGACCACGCTGCTATAGAAGAATGATCGCGAAGGATTGAAGTGAATGACGTTGAGCATTCTCTGTTCATGGGGTTGATAATTGGTTATTGTTACGTATTATGTGTGGAACAAAACGGCTGAATCTATTTTTCCAATTACACGAGGCTAGTGAAACACTCAATACATATGTAATGGGAGTGTGGTCAGATAACTTCACCGCTGCCTTTTTCGTTGGTTTCAATGTGACTGTTTTTGTTGCTGATATCGAGGGAATTCAGAGTAAATTAATATGTTCATGAGTAGGAACAACAACTTGTTCAGTGAATGTAACGAGCACGTGTAGTGTTAATTTGCATGACATCAGAGAGAGAGAGAGAGAGAGAGAGAGCTTATTGGCGCAAAGATTAAACAAAAAAACATCAGTCGTCGCAAACCTTCCAGAAAACCCCCAATTTAAAATAGCCTGGGCCCCGAAAATGAAAATTCGCCTCTGGGTTTAGTAAAATGTCATACGAGTGCTAATCAAGTGTTGAATGCACCTACCTATTAGACCACTTTGGCTCCAAAGGAAGCTTTACCAGACCCTAACTTTTGCAACCAGTGCAATTCCTGAAAGCTCATAGCTTAAATGTGCTTCTAAAAACTTTCACACAACTCGTGGATGCCAGCAAAAAGCCGTTTTTCACTAAACACACCTGATCCATTATGCGCCAAAGACACACGACACCTGATGCGTTTTGCCCGAAATGGTAGCATTCAAAGATCCGCTCAACGTTGACATAGGCTATCCCTCATAGGCTATCCCTCACCCTTGGCATAGGCTATCCCCATTTGAGGAACCGTTTCGGTCCCTCAAACGCCTTAAAAACACTGATTAGGCATACTGAATTTCGTAAGCATGTAAAGCCTGGTCCTGAATAGCAACTGATGGACATTATGGGGTATATATCTTTTTTACCAAAAACGTATATACGTATCTTCTTTTCACCAAGAAGGAATACATTACTGTACAGCTACGGCTTACAGGTTCACTACAGAGACAGAGATTATTAATTATTGCTTCCAGACTCACCAATAATTTTTATCTTTGCTATTTCCTAGACAGTGGTGTCTCAGTATAAGCGTCGAAGTTGATTGTCAAAATCAGCAAACCTACTGCTTAAGATTGCATTTTCTAGATTTTGCCATAGCGAATTTTTTATGATACTAGCAATGTCGATTTCACATAGACCTTAATGCTCTGTATTCTTTAGAATCAGGCTGTTGAGCTTGTTTAGTCTAATAGCGCTCCTTTGTTTATTCTACCATCTCAAATTCAGAAAATGACCGTTCTCCACTGCAGTTGGTCACCATGGGAGTTAAATAAATGCGTAAATAATTTCCCATGTTTGCAAAAGAAGAAAAAAAAGAAGTACACTATCCAGTGGTTAGTGAAAAGATTCTAAATCCGGGGCTGCCAATTATATTTTTTGAAAAATCCCATAAACTCATCAGAAAATCCCCGATTGGAACAGAAAATCCCGGGTTGACACAAAATTAGGTGAATCTTTCTACTCTCTACCAAATCTAGCGATCCCCAAGTCACAAAACATATACTGCAACTTTGCTAATGAACTTTTGTGTCTGTTGGAATTAGTATATTGCAGTAACATGGATTTGTTTGTATTTCTGACGGGGATCTGGCAGAATTTACAATAATTATAACTTCATCCCCACTGTCCTTCTGCAGCTAACCTTTGAGATTCGGATTTTTCAACCACTCTGCCTTGAAATTACTGTGTGCTCCACTCAGTCGTTTTCTTCGGAGTGGCTTCATTGCTATCTCTGTCACTTGAACTCATTGCACCTAGCTAACATTTACAGCTTATATGGTTTCAGTTGCTTGTTCATCAGTTATGATGAAGACTAAGGTACCTTGATAAAACAAGATAAAGAAAGATGAGACTAACAATAAAGTTTAACCAATCATAACCTATCCTGCAACGCAGTTAAATCCTAAAACCCCAGATCTTCAGAACAAAAACGCAGAAACCCAGAAAGGTTTTGGAAATCCCAGATCTGGCGGCAAAATCCCAGGTTATGGCACCAATGGCCGAATTATTTTAAAGTACCAAAAAGAAAACGAAGATTAGAGAACAGGTGAATGTCATGTAATAATGTTTTACAAAGACGCCATTCAATACAGTACGATCAAGCAATATCTGGAAATTGCTGTAATTTGGCCTCAATTGCTTGAGTAGTCCCATAATGTTGCAAATAACTCTAAAATACTTTAAGCTTCAAATTGCAGTAGTCTAATGTAAAAGCATTTATTTGAAAACCTTTGCTTAATTGCTTATGGCAAATTTACCAAAACAGTGACTTCTTGAACTGAAAATTTCTATGTATACAATCAGAGGTGGTTATTAGGGGAGACGAACGAAGCAGTGGCTTCGGGCCCCCTGTTTAAGAGATGCTGTAAGGGCCCCCCCTTTTGAGAGTTTCGAACTTAGTTTTTGCATTGTTTTGTTGAAAAGCTTATTAATCACTCCAGAGCCTTTAATAATAAGCTCTGAAGCACGTCATATGCTTGTCAAAATAGAGATCATGTGCAAAAAGGGCCCCCTCAGACATAAACAGACAAAAACAATTTGAAATCAAATGACTTCAAACAATTTACATTGTAAAATGGACTTTCACCAAGAAGCAAATTCCCAGACAAAATGAAAAATCTATCTTGTTTTCAGCGAGTAAAATTTCTGTATAGCATGTGTGAAATATAGGTCCCCCTTTCTGAAAGTTTGCCGCGGGCACCTAAATTCTAATATCGACCTTTGCGTATAATAAAGAACAAGTTTAACACAAACGACTGCGGGGTCACCCAAATCCCGGGGCCCGTAGCAATTGCTTCATTTGCTGCTGTTATTAATCCGACACTGCGCTCATCCCAAAACACTTATTTTTACCCTGTAAACCGCTAATAACTCCAGATGTGCAACTCCTTGAGCAAACAAAATCTATTGAGACACACTCAAACGTCTTTGTAGCAAAAGACGTTTAAGGTCGCATCAGATAAAAACGCACATACCAATACTTTAAGTCCTGAACATTTTTTGCGACCCTCTTATACACGATGCCCATTTTTAGTATTTTTTTGTGCTGAGCGAGTATCAAAATGTGGTAATATAAAACACAAGAAACATGTAATAAAATGCCATCCTCTTGATAAAATAAACTAAGTTTGAATATTAAAACATATATAAATATATTTAAAAAAAACAATGTTAAAATTTATTTTATTTTATATAAAAAAAGTATAATTTGTAGAAACCGGTCCTTCGTTGAGAACTGACAGAACAATGTGACCCTCACCTCATTGAAAAAAATTTGCCCAGCCCTGGTTTAAACCAGTGGCTCTTCACCTTTTCACTGCGAGCCACTTGGCTCAATAGAGGAAGAATTTTTAATCGTTAGGAGGAAATTTTCCCAAGGGAGGATTGGAGTGGAAAATTGTGATTCTAAGTTTTTATTTTTGTGCTTCTGTAAGGTTTGACATTACTCACAATTCTACAATTTATCCTTTTCTAGCGTGCAGTAATTAGATCTTAAGCTTGTCTGCATTTTTTATTTTCCCAAGCCTACCAAACGTTGACTTGTAAATTAACTATTTCAACGTAACAGTGCTAGGTTGCAGGGAGATGGAAAGCTTGAACTTGTTGGTGTGTTAAAAATTTCTGTTGTTGACTCCAGTATTTCAGTAAAAGTGTTCAGTTTGATTACTTTGAGTGAATTACATAAATTTGAAAAAAACTGGTATCACTTTTTTGAATGGCATTGCTTTTGGGGTAAACATATTGAAGGTTTGGCGAATAAGCTGTTACACATGCAAAATGATGACAGCACGTGAAACCAACCCATGTATCCAAAACAAGCTAATGTGCTTGGACGCAAGTCAGTGCAATCCAGTGGTGGATCCGGGGGGGATTTGGACGATCGCCCCCTATACAATCTACGACAGTGCCTTTTATTCACGATGATTTTGTACAATTCGGAAAACAGCATTCGCGATATAAGGCCATTTTGCCGTCCATTGTTTTGTCACAGCAGTGTTGTCAAGTATACGTCATCTCTCTTACAGTAGCGAAGCTATGAGACTTGACTACCAAATATTACTGAAATCGCCCCCCTTAATCTTACTGACTGGATCCGCCCATGGTGCAATCTACGACAAATCAGCTGTGGCGGCCGAGCAAACATCTCTACCATTTCCAACTTTGTACTTGGTTAATTGCACTTTTGATGCCTTTGCCGATAGTTTGGCTAAGAAAGAAGGAAGGCTCAACAATTGCGATTACGGAGATATTCACGCAAAATTGAGAAGTATTTCTCCTCAATATTCTCACTGTTAGTTTTCTCAACATGAGGCTCAGGGTTTTCAGTAAAATTGAATTAAATTTTGTTCGTAAATTTTATGGTGGTTCATTTGTTTGATAAGCTTATTATTTTGCAATGATTTAGACTTTTTGTTCTTTATTTGTAGTGGTTACGTCGGCACTTATCTCTTTGTGATCTATATATTGGGGAGGTAATGAAAATGTCTGGGTTTGCAGGGGAGGTATACGGCAAAAAACTTTGAGAACCACTGAAAGGAAATCATTTTGGTCGTATTGAAAATAATAGGTTTCACCCTGAACAAACGTCAGCAGTTGCTTTCAACAAACCAACAAAATTTCCGTAAAACATTGCGATGATTTTTCTAATAACACTTTGCAGAACTTCCAAGTTTTTCTCTGTGATTGCGTGGAAAAAATGGTTATTCATAATAATTTCGGAACAATGAAAATAAACCTTCAGCTCTAATTTTACTGCTGGCCCAATTACAAATCAAATGAACATGCACTTCACAAAGCTGATGATGCCTGCTTCGTAGGCAAAATATATACTCTGTTAGATCTTAATGTATGATTCTTTGCTGAGAAAGGATTTCTTTCCATAGACACTATCACCAAGATATTTCGCTGTACTGACTGCTGGGGCACTTCGAATCGACAACCGCAAGATTTTTCGGTACCCTGGCTGCAAGGTTCACTTCGTTTACCCGAAATATATAAAGAAGACTCTAGTTCAGGGGTCTCAAGCACGCGGCCCGCGGGCGACATGTGGCCACTTTTGTGCGGCCCGTGATGCTTTTTGAGAATTTTCAAACAATTAACATTTAAGGTATTTAGTCCATTCAAAATGCTCGGCCACCGAGAGAACAAGTTCTTTTTAAACAAGTGTAGGGACTACTAGAAATGATTTGCCTAGAACTCACGAAACCTTGACGCAATTGGAGGAAACGTACTGTATGAGCACTGAACTTCACTCAGCTCGTTAGCCTGAGTTAAAATGTAGAAACATGTTTGCAGGTCAACCTGTAACATCGGGTTGATTTTCACGAACCGAGACCATAGGCAATGACAAAAAATGGCAATGGTTATAGACACTCGAATCTTTGTTGGCTCGAGAGCCCAAACCAGAGCTCAGCGCAATCACCCCATCGTTACCTGTATGAGCACCGAACTTCACTCAGCTCGTCAGCCTAAGTTACAATGTAGAGACATGTTTGCAGGCAGGCCGGATTTAGCTGGTGCGAGGCCCTACCTAGGCTAATCCACTTGTGAGACTCCCTCTCCCATTGATACGAGAAAAAAAAATGAAAAAGCGTTAATCAATTTACGAAAAGCCGAAAATGACGATTTTGACGCTCTAAAAGCACAGTCAATAAAAAAATCGAAATCATTACTGCAGTGCCTCATGACTGCACTTGTTGCTGCCTTCGACGCAAAAGTGATGAATGGCACGGAATTGTTGAAATTGTACTGTAGGCTACTTGGTTGGCGGGAACATGATTGTTAATTTCCACAGGCAACCAACTCAAAAGGCCACGGTTAAAATATTTAACAAAACACATTGCCTACGTTTTTTATAAACTTCACATCTGTTTTATCTTATCTGTGCTCAAAAAAACAAACATACTGCACATAGGTGTGGCGACATAAAGACGTTAAAGCACAACGTGAGGACCACGTTGCGACTCGCTTTCACCACTGCTGCAAAAATCTCACACACACGAGCAAAACACGTCAAGTAAACCGCACTCAAGTGGTTGCAACTGCCAGGTTCACGATTCGCGTGTTTGTCACTTTTTCAGACTGTAAGAATCAAAAGCAACGAAACCGTCGTGTGGTTTACACCAGAACCGTTGCCAGAAAGTCTTCAATAGGTGGGCTTTATATTTGCGCAGGGGAAATTGGAATTCTGAAAATTTGATAAAATCTCCCCTGTATTATAGTGTTTCATATTTAAATTTGGAGGGGCTGAGCCCATCATTGCCCCCGTGACGATGGGACTGGTTTAAACTTCCCTTATGCTGTTATGATCGAAATACGTATTAAGAAATAAAAAGCTACAATCATCCAATCTAGTAAGGCTGAACCGAGCACAGTAAACAATTAAAAAGATTACAGTTTGTTTGCCTAAGTTAGTTACTTTTAATGCACCGAATGCTTCGTGTGGACAACCTCTCTTGGAAGCTTGCGTCCCTTCATTTTTAATTTATTTGAATCTTTAAAATGACTTTTCTCCTGAGCAGTTCGTGACCATCAAGCTAAGAAATAAGGGTCCGCATGTTTGGATAAACAAAGAACCACTAATCTATGGCATCAGACCCAAACGCGCTTTTGCCATATTCTTGCCGTTTCACTTTGTCTCTTTGGGGAAGAGTTCTGTGGTTGCCAGCTGGCAAAGTGACTTTTGCTTGTTATTCAAACTCATCAAGATCTCTGTGACAGCATGGCAGCAGGCGTAACAAGGTTGATGGCGCCCGGGGCAAGAACAAGTTTGCCGCCACCGTGTGAGAACCTGAGAGTTGAGTTGAGTTGATTTTATTTGGCGATAATTAATATTCAGCTAGAAAAAAACACAAATCAGTGCAAGGACGCCAGGGCATTGAAGGAACCGGAAGG
>JGI24158J21664_10002292_pt1 | contig 23005 bp, 14 predicted proteins | sample Ectturendosymbi3_FD_21664 | JGI IMG/M metagenome (IMG submission 21664)
CAGAAAATCTAACAACATATGGTTACATGCTTTGATGCAGTCAGATTGTTTGTATTCGTCCCTATTCTTTGAACACTATAATTGCATTTTACTCTGTGAATTAGTGATCGAAATTTGCTGTATCCATTTGATTGATGGCGTGTCATGCAACATGACACAATGCTTTCGCGTTTTACCTAGACTCGACCAATTTAGGAATTGGCGCCCTACTCCGCAGTAGTTTTGTAGCAAGTGTTACGTGTTAGCTAACTTTAGTGTTTAAGAATGTGTCTGTAACCCTATGGCTCTGTCTTTCATGCAGTTGCAAAAAGTGTCTGTAACCCTGTGATTCCGCTGGCTTCAGTGCCTTGCACTACGTGCTGTTTTGTCTGTTTTTATCGACCTGCGTTCTGCAGAGTGTGTGTGTTCATACTATGGACTTCGCGTTTGCTCACAAAGAAAAAATTAAATTAAATTAATTAAACTTAAATTTGCAAAAAAAGCCTGTGGAAGTATTTCTTTGCATTCAGCGACATGACAGCATCGCTCTAGTAAAATACAAGAAAAAGATGACGCTTTGGAGCTGGCCCAGATGAATATTTCAAGTAAAAACATCCAATTGATGTGAGAAACAAAGCTTTTTTTTCATGTAGATCTTCGAAATGCTGCACATTCGTCGCTACACTCCACTTCCTGGTTTAATGTTAAACGCCTTTCCATGTTTAATTCTGGTGTATATTGGCCAAATCGATTCTATGATAGATGCCTTTGGCTTCGTGTCTTGGACATTCATTGGACTTGTTTCTGCAGCAGTCCTCATTTTACGAAGAAAAATGCCAAACCTCAGTCGTCCATACAAGGTACAAGACATGCTTTCGCATAACTTACGCAGTTGCAACAGTTTTTGAAATGAAACATTACAAAAACACTGGCACGTAGTTAGAGAATTTATGAAGTTGATAGTGAAAATGTCGCTATAGGCTGAACAACACAGATAGTAACCAACTAAAATTTTCTGAAATACGCTGGTCTATCCCTTCTGTAACTGTTTCGCAAGATTTGTTGCGTCATTTGCAAGGATAGTTATACGTGCAGTCGATAGATGTCATCGGTGTGAAGTGGAATATGAGACCACATGCATTAGGAAAGGTCATCATGTATGTCTGCAATAACGCTAGTAGCAGACCTTGTCGTAGGGTTGTTAACTTGCATCAGAATGATGGTTGTTCCTAGAATTAGATAGGCTACGACTGTGTCAGTTATAGCCCTGGGTAACATTGACGTGAGTATCAAAAGAGTGTTTTACATTTTCCAGTACTTGACAGGTTAGGCTTAGGTTAGGAAATTAATATAAAGACATCAGATTGCGTTTCGAGGATGCAAAGCAACATACCGTAGAAGAAACAAGGTGAGCCATGATTTCTTAGATGAAAAACTGTAGTGAAAAGCGAAGATGCAATCCATGATACAAGAAAAACATTGTTCGGAAACTTATTTGATAAGCTCTTCGTTGGCGGAATTGAGCGCAGTAACTCAAAAAAATAAATTGCAATAACATTTTTTGTTGGAAAACATACTTTCGTAAAATAATTTTTTGAGAAAAAATATTTCAAATTTTCAAAGAATTGCTCAATTGAATTGTTTTTCTCAAATATATTTGTTTTTTTCTGTCAAAAAATCTTTTCACAGTGATTGTTTCAAGGCATGGCAAAGTTTTGACATGGTGCAAACGAGCTACCATATGGCTGTGGTGTATATGGCCTCAATGTTTCAAATGGAGGTGAAAACCGTATTTGCTGAATGGGCAGTTGCTGTGCTCTACGTCAGTAGTTCATCGCATGCCAGATAGTTCAAGTTACGAACTACCTTATTTTGGTTTAACATTGGATGGAAAGACGATTTTTGTTTGCTACGCAGGACATTTTTCAACTGTCATCAATCTTCTTACGTTTTGCATTTGTTGATACCCAAAATGCGCCAACTAGTGATTGGTAGAACAACCCAATAAACAACACAGCATAATCATCACCAATGTAACTTTTATTTGTTTTGCTTATCCCACGATTTTATAGTTACTAGTTGCGTGGTTTATGCTTTCTAACCTAATATGATCTACGGAAAAGAAGACAAGTTGTAACTTACTGTTAATTATTGTTATTTTGTTGGCGCTTGCTAGTTGCTCATTAATATGGTTTCGCCAAATAAATGCATTATCAGTAAATGAACATTAAAAGTATGTTTTATGACGTTTTTTGAAATAGCTGAAATAAACAGAGACATGACTTCGTATTAGAAATTATGAATTTGTGAAATACATACCACTATAACAAATGCATATGTTTATTTTACGTAGGTTTCTACTCTGGTTCCGATTCTGATGACTTCCATTTCTGCATTCTTCGTTGCTGTTCCTTTTTTCAACAATCCCCATTTTCTATACATTTACTCTCTGATCTTTTTCGGAGTAGGTTTATTGGTGTTTTACATATTTGTTCACCGCAAGCTCCGAGTACCAGGTTCAGCTCGAGCGACTCTTTTTCTTCAGAAACTGCTCCTCGTCGCACCCGCGGAATGGGATAGAGTTGGATGAGGCATGATGAACCATGCATGCGGCAATAGTATCGCGAAAGCAATTGAATTAGGGATAGTTTTCGTTTGATATAAAAAATCTTGTCGCGGGAAAGTTGGTGGAGTGAACTTTCAGAGACACATTGTTCGAAGTTGAGATATTTTTCTCCGTGGCAAAGATTTCAATTTGCAATATCCATTGATATACTTTTATATGAAAAGAAGTGAATAGATCACAACACATAACCTTGTGTTTTATTTAATCTCAGGACTGCAACAGAATATAACGACGGTTCGCCTATAACGTTTCTTCGTCGGTCCCGGCAGAATTCCTTTCTTTTGCCTGCAACCGAGTTCGAGTATATCGTGACTTCGCCCTACGTCCTAAGCTTGGCCCAATGCTCTTTATAATCTACATATGATTTGCCAGCGGTAACTAAATGTAAGTCTTAAAGTCTTACCTCTTCGCTGGCGACGCAACTCTCTTTCTGTCACATAGTAATACAGTACAGCTGCAAGTTAAAATAAATTTGGAACAAGAAAAAACTCAACATTCGATGAATGCAAATAAATTAGCTAATAATTACACAAAAATTATATTTAAATAGGAACTGGTGATGCCTACTTCGTAGGCGAAATATATACTCTGTAAGATCTTAATGTCTGATTCTTTGCTGAGAAAGGATTTCTTTCCATAGACAGTACACAAAAACTAAATTCATACTCTCTTCTAAAACTCGTCTTTAACCTCCCCATTCAAACCCTCTTGCGGTGGTTTCACAACAGAACAAGTTCAAAGTATTAAATATCTAGGTGTTGCAATAGATTCGCTGTTAAATTGGGATCTGCATATTGCTCGCGTGGGTTAAAAGGTTGCATGTGTTAGCACAGCACTGGAGTTGCAGCCTATTTAAATGTGGATCTGCTTCGTACAGTCTATTTCTGTTTTAATGTCACCTGCACTGTGCAATACTAATTCGGGTAATTGCAGATACAACCTTGTTAGATTGTCTAATAAAATGAATTAACCGAGCTATTCGCAATGTATGTAAAATTCACATTAACGAATAAATACCCATAAAAGATATGGATTTTTCTACTTGTATCCTTGAGATGAAATACACATATAAATGCGAGCTTGAAAATAGTTATATGAGTAGATAAGATATGCGATCGCATGCTATCAAAAGAAGTCACAGGAGAGCATATATACACATCAAACTATCACTATTGCAATCGGAAGCTTCACACTGCGGCAGCAAGCAACAGTAGAAATCATGCGCCGCAATCACACTTCGCGTACGCTAGTCCAGTGGTTGTCAACCTTTTTTATATTGGTACACACTTTTAAATTTGCTCGATAGCCTGTACACCCTTGCCATGCACTAAAATCAAGTTCTGTAAATGTGGAAAACTTCAGCGATTTTTACGATGCAAAAGTCGCTGTCTTCGCCGCTTTTGGATATCACTTATCAGCATTCCTGAACACCAAAATCCCAGTCAAAAAACGATTTCTGCTTTTGTTCGCATGCCAACAACCCACCTTTGTGAGGGTTTTCTTCTCTTGTCGAAATTAAATGAAAAGGCAAACTCAATCAAGGATTTTGATCCTCCTATGAGAGAATACCTTGAAACAGGGTTAAAACCTCGTTTTTCATAACTGGTGGATGAAATTCAGCGACAGCATTCATAATAAATTAGATCCGTTTTTTTGTCCACACACGTTGTTTTTTATTCACATGAGTGTTGTACAACTTCGCAAGCTGCAAGACCGACTTTCATTGAATTTTGTGTGCCGTGTCATTGCCGTTTTCTACGCTTTTGTTGGTACTGGCGTATAGCCCAAGTCAAATCCTCATCTGTAAAGGGCTGCACGATGCAAGGCAAAAATTCAGATTCAAATAAAGCCAAAAAGTGCCCTTAAAATTAATGGCCAGTGGGTGTCCTCTCTGAGCAAGGAAAGTCCGCAACTTTTGCCGCAGATTAAACACCCGCTCTAAAACTTTTTCTCTGGATAAACATCGTGCCTCAGCATGATATATAACCTCATTACATCTGCTTCCATGCTGTTGCACACTTCTGAAAACATTCGATGCTTCTTTGAGCATGAGCAGATGAAATTCAAAAATTTTTGACCTCATCAAGAACTATCTCCTGACCTGAACGCTGGCTGTTTTCTTGAAGCAATGTCTAAGTATAAGTTCTCGATGAATCATGCAATGAATTGAAACACAGTCAAAGGAAACGTTTTTGATTTTTGGACAGCCCCATTAGTAGAACCTTGCATGGCTGCTGCTCCATTGGCAGCAAGTGGCTTACACTTTATCCAATCAAAACCATGTTCCTCAATGAACTGATTCAATTTGGCGAAGATGTTGCAACATCACATTATTTGCAACATCACATTATTCACACACGACAACTTGATAACAAGATACTAGCTGTTCCTTTGTGGAAATCCGTTGAACCACAACGACGTTCTGTTTACTGAGGCTCTAAGCTGTGGATTGCCATTCCGAAATACTTATCAAATAGACCATACCGTAATTTTAAAGAATTATATCAGCAGCTGCTTTTTCAAATATAGTTTTCATTGCTCCTTGATATTGTATATACAGTATGTGTCGCATATTTTATTGTTATAACCAGGCAGTTACCGGTTGTCTGTAATTGGTTAGTGAGACGTTTGCGCCAATGTTTGTTGTACTTCGATTCTTGCTGAATATTATGCTTTGTCTGTTGTACTTCTTGTGTTTTCTTTTTGTTTCTCCTTTTGTCTCCTTTTTTGCGTTAATGATAACCTTTGATTGCCTTTCTTTTTGTTCTTTTTAAGGGTTGGCTGACTTTTTGGCCTCACAGCCATTTCGCCAATCCTCGTATTTTTATCTTCAATCATGACACGTTTATACTACGCGTAAAAATACAATTGATTGATTGATTGAATAAGTTAAGCGGCCAATCGTTATGGCGTGACAAGTGCAGACCGGGAGGAAGCCCCCCTGAATTCTCCGACCGAGTGTCCCTGGTGAAAAGGGCCCCAAAATCTGACTGAGAACCTTTGTTAGCGCATATAGATGCACTAGAACTGAACTCACCAAAGAACTGATTTCACACATTTACCCTTTCAATATTTATGTTTATCTAATACGTCAATGAAACTGATCTCCCCACGACCCACAGCTTCCTGTTATCTAAGTCAATCACTGCAAAGTGCATTGTGGGTAGCTTCGTTGTCATCATATGCCTTGGTAAGCTGGCAGTTGTGGTTGCAAAGTTGCTTTATCCACATTGATTGTAAGCATTTTTGATATCGTGTTTATTCATGAAAATTTTGTCATAAACCTTGTATCCTTTCACTGTACAGGAATAGAATAGCCAGTTTCCAAAGTATACAATCAGGCAAAATCGTATTTGTAGCCCGCTCCTGCAATATCCAGTGTATTTTGCATCCGAGTTGTCCAATGAAAACGTGTTTGTACATGTGGCTTTCTAACAGAAGTTTCATTGCTATTATGCGAGTTTGTTAAATCAATCAAATTTCTGTTCTTCTGGTGTGAATTTAGGAAAACTTCCTGATGTCAAATGATAAAGTTTTCCTCAATGGTAAAGTCAAGCAGTTCTTTTAAGTAATGAAGTTAACGATCACTTTACACGCTTGTACAAGCAAATTTTATTTGATTAACCATTTCAACTAAGCTTACGCTCTGGTGATTTTCTATCTGTTTGAACTGTTCGATTTTAAATGACTACAGTACCTCTACAATTTGATTGACCGAACTGCTATGAATGTTGAACTCTTCAGTGTCGTCGCTTTTTTTCAAAAGCGTTTTTTCATATATGCGTAGATTTTGCTATTGATTATTGTTGTTTATCGACATTTCGTACCCATTTTTGTTTTTCATTGAAAACGACCTATCATGTAATAGTTTGAAACGATAGGATGCTTTCCTAATAAATTAACACCAGAAGAGCAAAAAATTTGATTGAAGAATGCCTGGCGGCAAACACGCAATATGTTCGTTAGATCTTCCGATTGATTACCTCAGATATTAGGAAGCCATTCATATGTCATAGGTATACATACACATTGAAACATGCTTTTATAAACATTTGTTAAATAACTCGACGTTTCTATTTATATAAATATTATGGTTAAATGCAACATATTGTATGTTGAGAGCCCCAAAATCCAAGCTTGGAAGGAAACCACCTAGCACCGGCCCTGGTTTCAGCAGCTGATATTTTCGGGAGAGGGAAATGATTGTTACTTTGCGTTGTACCCAACAACTAAACCAATGTTTGAAAATTTCGCGGTAGGCAATTGCCCGGTTCCCCCCTCCGTGGTTGCGGCCCTAGACAGAATAAGAGCTGCACGCGTTCATACAAAGACCTATACTCTAGCGCAAGCACATGCAATCGCTTCCCTAATTTCCGGTACCTTTATTCTTTAGCGTGTAAGCCCTACATACTTGCCCGCTCGTGTATGACTTCGCTTGCAGTGTGAAAGCAAAGGCATTTTATTAATTTTGAGAAGATGATAAGAAAATGGAAATTGTAATAACTGATATAATGTCAACCTGCAAGGAGAAAAATATACCATCCTTTGCAGTGGCTCGAGGCAATTTCGACCGTAACTCGCCGACCGTTCACGCTAAAAGGTCAATGAAGACATCAGACACAGATCTTCGTATACTTTCCGCTAAACAAAAGAACAGGTATCCTGGCATTCGAAATATTGCCTGGCAGTGTGACTTCACCATGATGTCTCTGTGAGATCATTGCCAAGCATGACTCCTGTTTCCTAATAAATTCGTACAAATGTTACATACTAATTTGGGTTATAATTTAAAACTTTGATATGGTAAAGTAGATGTGTAGAAAACAAAAGAGTAAGTTTTTCAGGCATTGCCTACTCTCAAGAGTGGCTGGCAAGTCAGTGACTCCTAGGTTTGCTGACCTGACGGTGAGGTATGCCATTATAAACCAGTGTCTAAGCTTTCTGACTAAAAGCAAACACAACTGCTACAGAAAGAAGTAGTTCGATTAGTTATCTTTGGGAATGTCATAGACCATCGGTCGCACAAAAATGCGAAGTGAAGAAAACCAACAAATGTTGATTCAGAGAAGTTTTTTGGATCTATTCCAACCTATAGGATTGCGTTTCGCGGTCTTGTTGCATCGTTTCATTCATTGCAACCATTTTGATCTGTCGCTACTGCCTGTTAACTAGACCTACACTTTTCTCAGTTTCAGAAGTTCAACCAAGGAAGTCTCAGGTCACGAGCGCTTTTGCCCAACGGGCAGCACGCATAAGAAGTAATTACTAAGCACCGTACAAAGCAGAATAACACAACAATATTAGAAGGTTTCCTTTATAACAAAGGCTGTAGTTCTGAAAAACTCTTTCAGAAAAACCCGCTTGTTTTGGGCGAGAGGCGCAACGAGCGTGTGGCAAGGGACGCACAATGCCTCGGGGGCCGGATCGCTGGGGCGCCTAAAAGTCCCAACAACGTCGTAAGTACATTCTTCAGTACGGCAAATTTACTCCCAAAAGAACTTAGGTTCGAACATGGGGTCGCCAAACTTGTTTCTTGCCCCGGGCGCCATCTAACCTCGTTACACCCCTGGTAACAACAACAGGTGTCTCGACATTGTTCCAGAATACCAGCACACATTCTATGAAATAACAAACGTTTTCACTTATATTGCAACAACATGAAAAATTTCGAGAGGTTAGTTGCTTATGGTTTGTTACCTATCCCGTAATCGATTAAATTTTACCGGTTGGGTGAAGTTTAGCATAACGTTCTTGAATTATTTCTGTTGCGTTCATCTCCACCTGTCTTGATTTTTCTCCATTTCCGAAGATATAGAATAAGAGGCCCTATTTTGGCTGTCCTCGTCACACAGTGTTTTTTTTAAAGGTTTTTAAAAGGGTGTCGTGGTGGGTCTAGGATATTTCGGCGATGCCGTTTCGGCGACACTGTTTCGGGTGACGGGACGTTTCGGCGATGGTGGTTGCAGATGTTTTATACGAAAAAAAGTGTGTTTTTGAAATACTTCAGTGGTTAGACTGCAAAGGATGTATGCTTGACAAGCATTTTTGTTGTCATCCTGAGGGCAGCTGTGGTTTCTCTTCAGCCGGAAGTTTGGAAGAGCTTAGTGCGACCGTGACCATGTGTGGAAGGAAATATGGCTTGTGACGTTTCTTTTTGCTGGCATGAGGCGTTTGTGAGTTGCAAAAATTAATCCTGGACAGCAATTACTGCTTCAGCTTTGGCGTAGTTACTCCGATTGCATTTCACAGCTAATTTAAGAGTATATTCGTTCTTTCTTTCTGTCGGTTGCCTGTCGGTATACGAATCTATTCGTACTTCCAATCCTTTGCCAACAGCTGCTTCCCGGAATGTGAACTCCTGTTCCAACAGCGCGGTGCCGAAACGGCGTTGCCGAAACAGCATCGCCGAAATGCTCCATTCCGGTCGTGGTGGAGCCAGTGCTGGATTAAGGTAGCGCGGGGCCCGTAGCATATTAACAGCGTGGGGCTCTAACTTGAAAATACGCTTGAAGAAGTGAAAACTGTTAAATCACAAATTCTGTGGACATCCCTATGACTATCATAAAGTATACTGAATTTCGCAAGTGCGAAAAACCTAGTCCTGAATAACAACAGGTGGACTTTATGGGCTACACATCTTTTTCACCAAAAAGTACATACGTATTTTTTTACCAAGAAGGAATACATTACTTTACAGTGTACAGCTCACAAATACAGTACGGAGACAGTAATTAATGCTTCCAGACTCATCAACAGATTGAAATCATTGCTTTAAATTAAACAGTGTAGTCACACAGTATACGTTTCGGAGTCAGTTGTCAAAAGCAGCAAACCTAATGCATTTTCTAGATTTTTCCTTACCGATTTTGTTTATGATACTGGCAGTAGTATCTATATCACATAGATGTTCCTGCTCTATACTCTTTTGAATTATGTTGTTCAGCTTGTTTTGTGTAATGGTGCTCCTTTGTTCATTCTACCATCTTAAGTTTAGAAAATGACCGTTCTCCACTGTAGTTGGTCACCGTGAGAGTTAAATAAATGCGTAAATCATTTCCCGCATTTGTAAACAATGACTATAAGTACACTACCCAATGGCTAGTGAATAGATGCCAAATCCAGGGTTGCCAATGAGATTTTTTGGAAAATCTCATATAGACTCGCGCAAAACCCCATATTTGAACAGAAAATCCCAGGTAGACACAAAATTGAGTGAGTCTTTCTACTACAGTATCTACCATACCTGGACATCTGTAATCACAAAACGACCTAGTGAATATATACTGTAACCTTGCTTATGAACTTTTGTACTTGTCGAAATTACACCGCAGTAAGATGGAATTGTTTGCATTTCCAACGGTTATATCCCAGCATTTACAATAACTAAATCTTCATTCCCAGTGTTCTGCAGCTAACCTTTGAGATCTGGATCTCTCAACTACTCTACCTTAAAAATGATGTGTGTACCACTTAGTTTTATTATTTGGGGTTGCTTCATTAGTATCTCTCTCTCAGTGGCGTAGCTAAGGGGGGACAGGGGGTGTGGTCCGTCCCTGGCGGCACTTTTATGGAGGCGGCACTATGGGTTATGCTGCTGCAGGCTATAAACCTGCAAAGGCTGTACTGGAATAAAAGTGGTTTTGATGTCGGGACACTACTCGCAGTTGAAGGACGTTTTTGATTGAGTAATTAATTAAGCGATTGTTATCTTAGCCAAACAATAAACAATAGTGTATCAGGGATGTTATATCAATAGGCTTTTTTTACACGAAGCTGCAACACGGTTCTCAACATGCTTATCAACTCACTTGGTGTCAAATTTTACTGATTAACTACGCGGTTGATTGATCGAGTATTGGGTCGTTGACGTTTGATCGTAGTCCTTATATGACGTTATAGAACTTAGTAGGAGTAAGGTGGATGACTGTGGGCACACGTGTGGCTGTGGTAAGCTCTAAGCTTTTGTAAATGCTCTTAAGTTTTTTACCTGCGAGTAAAAGCGCTTTGTTGGGCCTAAAAAACGTTTCTGTGTAAATCTAATAAATGAGTAGTTGGATGTGTGCTCGTCAAAATGGATTTCCGTGTGTGTGGAGAAATATAGTCTAGCTCAGTATTCTTCAACAGGGGTTCCGTGGTACCCTAGTATTCCGCAAAACATGTAGTGGGGTTACGTGAGTTTTAACGGTTCCCTGAGGGTTTCTCGTTTCTTTTTAGGGGAAATGATTTCTTTCTTGAGTATGTTGATGCGTCATTATGAAAATTTTTAGATCACCGTGCTGCATTCAGATTCCAAGTAGGCCAGTTAGTTGTACAGGAGGTTGACTGCAGTTTATAGCCGAAAACGAAATATTGATAATTGTTGTGTCGCTTGTTCATTATTGTGCAATTAAGAAAACCGTTATTGTTGCATCACAGTTATACGATGTTGCCGATGTGCAGTTCACAGTGGTGAAAGAAGGCATCCTTGAACTTTTTCGGTTTATTCAAAAGTATAACCTTGGAAACTCTGTTCCAAATATAGCAATATTGCTACGGATTTTCCTCACAGTTTCCATTAGTGTTGCTACCTGTGAGAAGAGTTTTTCGAAACTAAAACTGATCAAGAATTACTTAAGATCTAGTATGAGCGCCTTGCGGTTGAGAAATCTTGCCACACTGTCTATAGATAGGCATACCATACGTCCCGTTTCAGCCGGGACAGTCCCGGTTTTAAGGCTTTGTCCTGACGTCCCGGTCAGTCAGCAAAAAAGTCCCGATTACGCATTCAGTCAGCTAGCATAGTTCTACACCTGGTACATCAGCTCTCTTGAGAGAATTTGTTCTATCGTGAATAACATGCAGTCTGATAACAGAAGCAGAATGTGAAAGCACTTATTACCTATACACACTAGTCCCCGCTTATTAAGCCCACCCTTAATAAGCCCACCCCAAAATCGCCCGGTCCGGAATTAGTCCATCTATACCTGTTATAAAAAGAAACGCTATATAAACCAAAAACCCTGCTTAATAATCCCAATTTTCTAATACATTTACTTAAAATTGGGAGAACGTCGAACTCACACTTTTTTGTCTTGCTTACGACGGTTTCGCACTTTAAGCTGCTGACCTACTGTAGTTTATAATTCAACTATTTCGTCACAGATCGTTTATTTATGCCGTAATCGATATGCAAGACAACTGGTGCTTTGTAGTTGTAGAATTTATTTGCAAAATAGCGAAGAGATGTGCAGAGTGCAGACTTAGCCTTTTTTAAGAAACTTTAAATTTTACAAAATTACCCAGCACTGCCAACATGCAGCCAAGGTATTGCCGCCGAACAACTCAACATCTCTCGTGGCTGCCTGCTAAATATCCTGTGCAACGAAAAAACTCATCGAAGTGCAGCATTATTGTTATTGTTAGAATGAAGGGACCAGAAAAGGCAACGCCATGGCAAAGACCAGGAAGTGGAAGAAGGGTTGAGGAATTTTTAGCGATAGCACCCTCGGCCATGCACATTTATGTCCATGAGAGTGGCGAAAATTGGTCCCCCGGGTCCACTCCCTTAATAAGCCCTAGGTCCACTCGCTTAATAAGCCCAAAATCGTCCGACCCCAAGGTGGGCTTGATAAGCGGGGACTACTGCATAATCCTGACTTTTCGTGCTGTGATTTTTACGAGAAAATAAAATCGAACAAGGACTTGAAGAAAGTATTGTCTACAGAAAAACATGAGTGCATAAACATGTAAATTTACACAAGTTTGAACATTGTTTTGTTTCTTAGTAAAATGCATTGTTTTAGTTTTTCGTGGTGTCCTAACTACAGGAATCCAAAATAGCCACATACTCCAAGTGAGGTATGAACCACATTTATTTGATACCGATCGTTGTTCTGAAGCGTCCCGTTTTTCAAACACAAAAATATGGTATGCCTATCTATAGAGCAACAATTGACAGATAAAATAAATTTTGACATTGTCATTGAAGAATTTGCCAATAAAAAGGCAAGAAAAGTTACTGTGTAGAAAATTGTAGTTTTCATTTCAGAAACAAAGATGGTCCTAATTTTTACATTTTTTTTACTATTTTTCCCTCTATGTCATTTTTGCTTTTTGTTTAACTGTTATTTACAATCTTTGAGTTTTTGGTGTGTATTTAAAGCACACCATATTTGAGCATATGAGAGTACTGTAAATTTATAATGGTGCACAAACTAGTTAATATATATACAAAGGTTTAAGAGCCAGTCACTGTGTCATATGTTTTTTATGGACTTGGGGCCACCAAACTCAAGGGCCGCACCGGGCAGCCCACACTCTAGCTACGCCACTGCTCTCTCTGCCACTTGAACTCAATGCACCTAGTTAATATTTACAGCTTACATGGTGTCAGTTACTTGTTCATCAGTTATTATAAGGTACCCGATCCTTTATGCAACAAGATGAAGAAAAATGAACCTAGAAATAAGAAGTAATAAATCATGCCTTTATCACCACTACACAGTTAAATCCTAAAATAAACAGATCTTCAGAAGAAAAACCCAGAAAGACATTGAAAACCCAGATCTGGGGAAAAACCCCAAATTTGGCGCCATTGGCTAAATCAATTTGAAAGCACCAAAAAGGTAACGCAACTTACAGAACAGGTCAATGTGATGTGATAATATTTTTTTAAATTGCCAGTCATAACAATACCATCAAACAATATCTGGATCTGGAAATTGCTGCAATTTCTCAGCATTGGCTGAGTGGTCCCATAATCTTGCAAATAACCATAAAATACTTTAATTTTCAAATCACAGTAGTATTGATAAAAGCATTCAATTGCAAAGTTTCGCTTAGCTGCTGATGGAAAATTTAGCAAAATAGTGACTTCTTGAACTGTAAAATTTCCATATATATATAATCAGGGGCTGCTTTTAGGTGTCACACCGACAACTCTTCGCAAATAACTCATCTCTGCTGTTTGTTCTTTTGATAGCATTCTTTCAGTCGTCACCTAAGAATCATGGCCACAGGTGAGGATCGCAACAAAGACCGATTTACAAACTGAAAGCTTTGCGGTCTTTGAAAGCTCCCGTTTCGTCAACACGGAGCAATAAAGCACACGCAGAACTACGTTTGCTTTACCAATCCGTGAATACCATCCCAAGGTACTTGAACGTCTTCACCTGCTGCAGTGTATATCCGCTCACTTGCAGAATACACTGCCTTGGGCGTCTTGAGAGACACGATACCTCAATCTTTTTAGTGCTGATTTTCGATCCTACTTGGTCGTACGCATCAGAAAACCGATCAAATGCGAGCTGAAGCCCCTGCTGAGAAGGTCCACACATGCAATACCAATTCGTTGTTTGCAAAACGCAAACATTTCACCCTGGAGTTCCCAGCAGTGACACCCTCGTCGACGCATCTGTGATTGTCTATCAATTCCATACAGACCAGAGCTCTCCACATATTTTGGGAGAGGACCACATAAGCTGTTGCACAGCAGTTCGAGGGCCTGAAATCTTGCTTAATGTGTTTTTCTAGGAATATGCTGCATTCTACCAAATCAACGCATTTTTCGGAAATATGTTATTTTTTCATTATTGAAAATGTGTTTTGCGTCCGGTGAAATGGCTTCGCAGGTCGGATGATTTGGCCCGCGGACCGTAGTTTCGAGAACCCTGATATAGACTATGACAAGGAATGGTGACAGCAAACGCCATTGTCGGAGTCCAACACCAACGCTGAACGGTTGTGATTTAACTCCGTGGACACGGACACAATCTTCTTAGCAGAAATAGAGTGAGTTGACGGCCAGTAAGAGGCACCCGCCAAAAGCTTTTCACGAGAAACCCGGCCATATACTTTCCCGAGGTCGACAAAAAATGTGCATACGTCTTTGGCATGCTCCCAAGATTTCTCGAAAATTTGCTGAAGAGTGGAAATTTGTTCTGTAATGTTACGGTCGTGACGAAAACAGCATTGTGTATCATCCAGCTTTGGTTCAATTATTTTCGCATCTTGACATACACTTCTCCTGGGAGCCGAAGTAAAGGAATCCCCCTGCAGTTGGTTCATTCACTCCTGTCTCCCATTTTGTTATGGAGATAATCAATTTTCCAATGTTTCGATACCCTTCCAAAACGACATGCCACTTGACACACACGAGTAAGCCAAACCGTCCAGCGTTCTAAGTTCTCCTGATTCACCATCAAAATCTTCGTAATTAGCTTTAAGCTCAGATTTAGAAGCTGCATCAGAAAGCTTATTGATGCACAGTTCCACGGAAGCTTTCATCTGTGCAAAGTCAAAACATCCTGCCTGGAAAAGTTAGCTCATTTCTGTCAGTTTAGGTGCCAATGTTGACAAATGGAAAGCACCATAATGAATTTTTTTGTTTTCACAAGTCGCAGTAAAACAACGCACATTGCTTCATCTTTATTTTCTGACAGATGCTTCAGTGCGGCCCAAATAGCCAAAATCTCACTCCTAGCTCTCACTGTTGCCTCACTCGACAACCACCTTTTTTGCATGCTCGCTGCAACTGCCGACCTTTTGTCTTCATTGTAGTCTGATGCATCGCCCGGCAAGCCGATCACAACGGTGAAACAGTAAAGTATTTTCATAATTACATTCTCGTGCTTTCGCAGTTTCGTACACCATACTGTACAAATCTGCGACAGTATAGTAACTGGCCGAAGCGGGGCGGTCCCCATGACAATGCACTGATACTATACTGTACTTACATATTCGCTTCCAACTTCTGTGCAAGAAAATTCTATCGGCCTATAACATTGCAGCCGTCTGTTGCAACAGCCACGTGCAGGAAAGCATGCTTTACTCAAATGGTTTTACTTCAGTACAAGACAAAACCATATCTTGGCTTTCAGACCAAAAACGGCTTAAAAAAACTTCTCTTCATATGAAACGAAATTTGAAACTGATATATCAACTGTGAAAGCAGATTGGTGTTTGACAATCCAAAATCACGAATTTAAGAATAAAACTAACTCCAAGTGGTTATTAGCGTCTCATCAGAAATTAATCTGACTCGTAGGGTGGGACAGAAAATAAAATCACTGTTAGTACATTAGGAAAGTGGGAGAGTTGAATTAATATTCGCTCAAGTGTCATCGAAAAGGTGCATTCAGGTTAAAACTGCGCAAAATCGACCGAACACAGATTGCCGCAATGAAGTGAGTAGCGAGAACGAGCGTCACTTCATTCTGCGTCATTGTGTTTTTTCCTTATTGAAAACGATTAGTTGTGTGTTTTATGTTGTACACAAATTGCGTAAGTTTATGAGCGTATAGTTGCACAACTCCGTAGTTGCAGCCAACACCTAAATTCTGATTCCACTAGGATGAATGAAAAGAATTCAGTTTTTGTCTACAAATGAAAAATCACTAGTTTCGACCAACGCTCAAACTAACCGCAATCACCCCCGTTTAGGTTACCAGAAAAAAACACACTATCAGTTGCAAAAAACAATTCAGCCTAAAACGTTTCTCTACATCACCCAGGTTTACTGAAACGTTTCCGGTGCACAGGCGTTTTTTTCAACAAATAATTAGTACTTATTCAAAAAGGCTCAACTGGCAAACGTTCACAACCAAAGCCAACTTCGGTCAATCAACGACGGACCTTCATCAGGGCGGAGAACAATGCTCAGCAGTATTTTAATCGTTTTTCAAAAGCACAACGCAGTAAAACAATCTCAGCAATGCAATCAAGACCACATGCCTAAAGTACACCGGTGCCTGTAGGTCAAAGGTAATCACAAAGCTGTGTGTGGAAGAAACCGGTCCACCACGAATCGCTGAATTGCAACTGCGTCGGGGGACACCGATTGCTATGACAAACCAATATTTACTGTACAATAGTACGACGCTGCTTCACTCCGAATGCAGATTTATACCCAGAGAGGAAAAGGTCACTGGTTTACTGTTCGTACCATTACCGTTGGTGTTTATGAAGAAAGATTCGAGAAAATGAAGTTTCTTAAAATCAGTCTCAAACGCTAAGATTGTTGTTTTAGGCCAATCTGTGGTATGTAGTGCTGTGATGGCGTGCTGACGTACTCCGCCAAGTCACTGCGTTAGGCATGACTAAAGCACATAGTCAAATGAAAAGTTAAACAAGATTCGGTTCAGGCTAGAACTGACAAATTGAACAAGATTTGATTCAGGTGACAACAACATATGATTCTACTTCTTGGTTTCAACGTTGGTAATGTCCTTTAAAACTTATAAAAGTCTGCTTCCGGATAATGCCATTGTCACCTATGAACCTGACTTAAATGCTGCCGTACGATTTACTTTCAAAGCGTGTAGTAACACAGTGTTATCAGCAAGTCACTATGGCCACTTGCACTTAATTTTTGCAATTATGGTAATTAATTAATCGATCGCAGCATCGTTCCATTAGTGAATGACGTGAATAACAGTGCCAAGTACTTCCAGGAATAACAATGCCTGTCCGAAGTGACAAGGCACCCCTTTCCCTAGCACGGATGTCTGATGTATTGATTAGTTATGGTTGTTTCTGTTCTTGATACATTGAGTCATTGTAACTGTGACAATTGCAGTTGGTAAATTGTGATGTCGTTTTACGAGCACCAGTATAGCACGAAACAAACGTGCTTATTCGCTGAACGACTGTGAAGGGAATGTTATGCGTGTGAGACAAGGGCAGGCTGTCGTGGATGAGCAAACAACGAGCTCAATGTTGTTAGTCGCATCGGGTTAATATGTGCATTTAGCTTTGAAGATGCCAGTGCCTGGCCAGTGATTCACCCCTTAGCGTGCCATTGCAGTCTGCATCATAGCAATATACAGACGTCACACAGTTGGTTCGTAGAAAGTGATATGTCCTACGTCATAAACAGTCCACACTGCAGAGGACAATATGTTAGTACTTAGTCTTTATAAAATCAAGTTGCAGCACCCCCACGAATTACAGTCACGAGCCGCCACTAATAGTGAAGTAATTTGAGTATATGTTTCTTGTTTCGTAGATCGCATTAGACACAAGATAATTTTGTTTCAATATGTTTTCGTTGCGATGACCAATTTAAGCTTTTCATCTATGAAAACGCCGAGACGTTTAACAGATTGCTCGCGTTGAAGTTGATGCTTGAGCCTAACTATGAATTCCTTTACTACAGGGGTGGGCAATTAAGTTGTTTCAGGGGCCATTTTTAGAAGGCAGCGTTTAGCGGAGGGCCATACCTTCTAATGCAGTGTTTCTCAACTTTTCTTCGCCTCATCACCCCTTTGGTATTTCCACACAATCTGCAACACCATCCTGTGTTTTTAATACATACGATATTATAACCATTATGATTACCACAATGTATTTCCACAAAAACTAAACGAACCACCACAGCATTAATATTACAAATGCATTTCAAACCATTTAATTTCAAACGGCAATTGGATTTCACAAATATTTTGAATGCGACGGTTGACTTTGCAACGGTATGGCCAACTTCCATTCGTGGTTTGAGTGTTTGACAGTGCTACTCTGTCATCCTCGACTTTCCTTTGATTTCATGCCTTTGTTTTGTTGTGAACTAGAGCTGAAACCTCTCTTGCAGAGATATGTTATGGAAAACGGAAGCAATGTTCGAAAAGCCAGTTCCGACAGTTGTGCGTTTGTTTCACGCACAGATCACCAGAACCGAGAAAGTGACATTTCGTGAAAAATATCACGTGTTGATGAGTCATTCCGAAAATCATCAAATTCTTCCTGCATTCATCGAGAATTCTGGCTATAAGCAGATAGGTAGAGAACAGATTTTATACAAGTGCAGCTGCTTCCTCCTTGAGCTCGGGGAAATATCGTTCGAACTAAATTTCAAGGCATTGAAGGTGGTCTCTCTTATAGATGCGTTCAAACTTTCATTAAGTTCTTAAGTTTATTCCACCAAACTCGGACAATTTCTCAAACGTAGCAGTGTTTTCTTGCAGTACTTTAGGATGCCAGTTTTGCAACTTCGAATAAAACCGTTGTAGGTTTGTCGCGAAACTGGATGATGTTTGTAACCTTTCCTTGTATCATTAGATTTAAGTTATTCAATTTAATTACCGCCTAATAGGCAAGACTTTTCAACCAAATCTTGTCACAAATGTAAGATAAGAACTCGTTTGCTCTCAGTTCTCAAAATATATTTGTTTCGTTCTTCATCTCAAAACGCGGTTTAGAAGTTTCCTTGCAATAGCCGGCGTACAGAAGTGTGTGACATCTGTTGACTCATGGAGAAGAAAACATTGAAACTGCTATCATTTGATTTATCACCTGGTCTTTCACATCTTCCGACATTCTGAAATGAATGGTATTTCTGGAAAAATACATTCATCTAATTTTTGATTCACTAGCTACTCCATGAAGTGGTTTTACTGTCTTCAAGAAACAGGGTTTCACAAGTGTTTCTCCAATTGTTGAGGTTTTCTGCTGGGCAGTTTCCATTGCGAGTTCATATCCTGCTTGTGTTTTTGGTGAAAACTTCCAGCAAGATAAGTCTCTAACTTTCAAACTCGCTTCATGGTCTCGGAAGAATGCTGAATCTTTTGTGAGGTGATTGGTGATGATGCTTTGTCTCTAAACGCTGTATCAACTTCGAAGTTTTTGTAGGCTCAGCACTTGAGTTTTTATGTCGCTTCAATACGCTTCTTTTTGAATGCTGACTGCCACTTTGCAAAAATAAACTGCTGTTAGGCTTATCTTAGACAACAACTGGTTTAGAACTGGAATAAAAATTTGGTGACGTGTTGGAAGGCTTTGTCTCAAAATGCCGTATGAACTTCGAAGGTTTCACAAACTCGGCAGTGGAAACAACGTTGCACATGTTTCAAAACATTTGCGTTTCTTGTCCATGGTAACAATAGAAATGAAAATATCATAGATTTATTGTAGTTAGAATACAATATGTTTCTACCAGACTGTTGGCTGCAGCTTCGCGATATATAATAAGCTGCTGGTACTGTTTTAGAACAAGAACCTAAAAACTACAACTGTTTTAAACAAGAACCTCCAAATGCGTCAGTTGACAGAAGCAATGTACCGATTGTGGTTTGCTTCACCTCGGATGTCGACAATAGACGTGTAGGATTGATGATGATAAAGAACAGATTCGTGTACAACGCTAGTCTAACGATAAAATACGTATCTGCTCTTCAGGTTGCGACTTCGGATGCATGCATTGGCAATCATATTCTCCAACATATTGCGATATTTGAATTGGGAACTCCAATGCTACAAATTGCAAATAGTAAATTACGGCACATACAAAAACAAGCTGGTTCGAGAAGCAGATTCATTGATATGACCAGATTTTATGATTTGAACTGACGTGTTAAAACAAACGCAGGGGCGTAAAGAGGGGGTAAGGGGCTCACAATTTCCCGGGCGCCGAATCACTGCGTGGGGCTCCGAAAAATTGCCAAAATGTCTCAAGTGCTTTCTTCAATATAGTACATTTGCTTTCGAGAAACCTCAGGTTAGAACACGGGGACACCAAACTTACTTTTTGCACCATGGGCCATCTAACCCGGTTACGCCCCTGCAAAAACGGCAAGTTAATTGTATTTTTGTCACGTTAATACTATCGCCGGGTCTACCAGACCCGTTTTTCAAAAATAAAAAAGACCTTTTCCTTCAACAGCAGTTTATCACAAAAACTACACTGAAAATATAAGTCTCACTGAGCAGTTTGAGCACTAACAAAGTTACTTTGTATTGATGAAAACTAAGTAGGGTGTCGAAGGTGTCATGTATGCCTGATATAGCAAAGGTGTCATACATGCCTGAACTGAATTACTTTATAAAAAAATTACGGGCGTGAAGAACTTGTTTTGTATACTGCTAACAAGACCGTAGAAGCATGCACTGAGTGAGTTTCAGCTTTTTACAGGCAAAACTCCCTCTAACCATAACGTGGGGTTAGCGTGATCCCGTCACCTCGCACTAATACTATTGTCGGGTCTGCCAGACCCGAACTCGCTTCCCTGTGCAAAATGTAGAAGAGCGTGGATGACCGCAAGCGCACCTATTTACAAGTCACACAACAACATGAAGATACTGGAAGAGTTAAAAGCGCGCCGACTTCCTCTTCCGTATTTCACGTGAATGACCTCATTTGACCCGGGTCTGACGACCCGCGATAGTACTCCAGGGACAAATCATTCATTGAAATATTTAGCGTACCTTAAACACTTTGCGACCCAGGTTGAGAAACGCTATTCTAGTACAAATAGAACCAAGTCCATGAAAATAGAAGCAAGTTGGCTTCGACATAACGTTTGCTGTGATAAGTTTCAGGAAATTTTAGATTTTATGATTTTTCCTAAAGGTTTCCCGGACCACAGAAAACGCTGTGGCGGGCCACACCGGGCCGCTAATTGCCCACTCCTGCTTTACTAAATTTGTACTTTCTCTCCTGTGAAAAAATGTGTTGACGTAGAATAATTTCTACATTGTTTGTTCCTTGACATCTTAAGTAATTAATGCTAACCATACATGGGGAAAAATATAGACTGAGTGTGTGAAAGAGACAGATAGGTATCATCCGCATAAAGCACTGTTTTAAAGGGGAAGATTATTTAATGCACATTATAAAAAACAGAGGTCCAAGCGTTGAACCCTGAGGAATCCCGCAAGCTTTGTTTGTACAATTTGATTTGTACCATTCACAACAGTGTGTTGCTTGCGTGTGGTTAAATAGGAGCAACTGAAGTGATGTTCCATTTAAAACATAATTTGATCCAGTTTCGGAATAAGAACGTTATGATTTGCAGTATTTAAAAGGCCTTTGACAGACGTATGGACAAGGAATAAACACATCACTATCATAGTCAGTGCCGGCCCTTAGCCGATTGCTTCCAATCCGGCCCCGCGCCAAAGTGGGCCCCGCGCTACGCCTACTAACCTACAAAAACTTATACGTTCTATTGAAGCTGCTTATGTAGCGCCCGCGTGGGGCCTACCTGCAGTATTTTTTAAACGTGAGATCTGTTGCCAGAGTGTTCTGTGGAATTGTAACAGTGGTCATTGTGTTTCGATAACATGTGCTTTAGTTTTTCAGCAGCAGCTAGTTAAGGCAGAGAAAGCTTGAGTTTTTAAGCTGTTTTCTGTTTCAGTGAGTGTTTTGTACTTGGCAGGTCAAGTTTTAATAGTTGCTTCAACATACGGTTCGATAGCAGTGGCGTAGCCAGCCCATTTTTTTTTTGGATAAAAGGTTTGACTTAGTCACGCAACAGTACTTCTGTTTGGGATGCCGCTTCTTAAAGCGTAAAATGGCTGGATATGCTAAAATTTTTATTCATTTTCCTTTGTAGACAGCTGATAAGGCATCCACTTTCCCTACATTTTTAATTGCCTCAAGATTTACTTGACCATCCATCCCCTTTCCCTAATTTTTTTATTTCCTCAAGATTCACTTGACCATCCCCACTACCGTGACATTCGGAAAGAGTTTTTTCTAACCGAAAAAGTAATATTTGAGATCAATGCAACAAGAGCACCTAATTCGTTTGGCAATTATGTTCATTGAATCCGAAATTTGCAGATGCTTACACTAGGACACATTCGGAACTTTTGCCAATGTAACACAACTAGTTTCATCTTAGCAAATGCAATTTCCGTTTCGTAGACTGCAATAGCGGATGCGGGACTGAAATTTCAGGCTCGGTCTCTGGCTCTAGCTCCAGACATATATAGTATTTGGCTACAGATCTGGCTCCAACATCAAAACTTTTGGCTCCGGGTCAAATGATTTGGTCAGTTAAACTGAAAATCATTAGCTTATTTGTACAATTGTATTAATAGGAACAACGACAGTTTGTCGAACAACGACAGTTTGTCGAATTTTTTAAAACTAAATAACAGCATTTTAAATGGACACATGCAATGCGTTCATCGAATTTTATTATACCCATCAAAAGCGTTTTAAATGCACACACACAATTATTTTATCGAATTGTATTAAACCCAATGTCACCAGCCTTTTGAATCACCTATACAATGAGTTCAACAAATTTTATTGAACCCAATACAAGCGTTTTAAAATGCACACATACAATGAGTTTACTTAAATTTATTAAACCAAGCACGTAGCCAGAGGGAACGTGTCACCAAGCGCTTGTAATCACTAATCGAAACCAAAACGAGGTGTAACGTTTTCGCAGCTGTTTGTGAGGTACCAATTGGCTGTATCCCACCTAATGGTGATATAAACTTCATTTCATGACCATCGCAAAATTCCACTTGATAACGCTGACGTGCTATAACATTGCTTGTAACTTATTCATGTCTGCAGCATCAGCCGTTGTCTTAATTCAGTGCTCGTCAAACTTTCGTTATGGTGGCCCAATACGCCTTTTCAGTCGCAAGTAAAGACCCATGCTTATTTTTGATGGCCCAATTTCAAACTTC
>JGI24158J21664_10002293_pt1 | contig 23001 bp, 16 predicted proteins | sample Ectturendosymbi3_FD_21664 | JGI IMG/M metagenome (IMG submission 21664)
CTATCACGTCCTGCAACAGAAAAGACATTCGTTAAAAAATGGGTTTTTTATCGAACAAAATATGGGTACGCATCTTTTTGGGTCACCCTGTAATTGCTTAAGACTTCAGAATGAGAGTATGTTTGGACCAGAGTTGCTAGGTTGACACTTTTAATGCCAAATTCCAGATATCTGGCCTTATTTAAAAGTGGCTTGGCTTAAGAAAATGCTGTGTGGCATGTACGTCATAATTTGGCAGGTTTTTGCCGTTTTCAGCGGTTTTGGCAGGAACAAAGGTTGTTTGCCATTTTCTTAAAACCTGTCTGCTTTGAGGTTAAACTTTTAGATTTTTTCAGCCGGTTTGGCATTTATTGAAGTATTGGACGTATTTTGACTAAAACTTTGGTGTATTTGATCCATCTGAACCTGGAAAGCCTAAACGTTTTTATGTGCGTTCTCTACGACTGCATTTTGTATTTTAGATATTTTGTACAATTGTGACATATCTAACATTTCGTAGCACTTGTGTGCTACCAAATTCAAAGTAATTAAACACTATGGCATGCATGGTACATGTTTTGTTTTTTCCTAGCCTCTATTTTATTGTTTCACAAATTTATAGTTTTTCTTCGTTAAGCGTTTTCTATAAGAAGATATGGTACACAGATTAACAATTACTGTATTTGCTAATACTGTACATATGCAATCATTTTATGCTTGGTTCTATGTGAACATTGCATTTTGGCCATTGATCAACCGGTTAATTTAAAACTGACAGACTTGTTTAGCATGTTTTGAAGGTATTTGACATGTTTTGAGAAGCGATTAAGTATTTTTGGTCCATCTGAACCTGACAACCCTGGTATGAAATAGTTAGAAAGTCATTGGTTTTGTACGGCTTTGGAACCTATCCAAAGAACCAGCGTGGGTAACAACGTGAAAGGTTAGATTTTTCACCACGGTCGTGTTTGAAGAATTCCTATTTAATTTATCTGAGTATTCAATGTTTGATGGTTAAGGGTGGTTTCAAATCCATCTTTCTGATGCAAAGTGGCGCGATGCAGCAACCGCCTGTTTTTGAAAAAAGGACATGGGGTCAATAAAATTCTGAAACCAAGCAAAACGGAGCTAAAAATGCCATGTTCCGAAATTGATGCTACATTGGCGTGCACCTGACTCCTGAAATTAAGCAAATAGCACAGAACACGCTTTTGCCCACTCATTATACAATTTTAAGTTGACCACAACACCCCAGTTTCATGAAAAGCTTTTTTTCGAGTCTAAGCTTACGCAACAGGTTCTTTAGTTGAAACGAAGCATCCCGAAATGCTATGGTCTTGACAGAAAGTATGGATTTAGAACAAATTGGCACAGCTGACAACAAATTGCAAAACAAGAAGAAATTTGACATTTTCCTCTGCAATATTGCGAAGTAGCGGGTTTGAAATTTGAGTAAACAAGAAATTATGAACCCATTCAATCGGAAATATTTCAGAAAGCAAGCTTGAAGAACCCCGCACAGCAAATCGGAAGAAAGATTCTTCTTCCGAAAAAAGAAGAAAAAACGTCAAAGGCTCAGGTGAAAATTGGCAAGTTTATCATCAAAACCTCACATGAAAATGTACTAGTTTGGTTTTCCTATTGTAATGAAAATGGTCTAGATAAGGACCTAATCAATTGTTTTTCGATTGGAGAAGCCTGCAACAGATTTTCTCATCTCATTTCTCTCCACCGCACTATAGTCAATGTCCACTGCCTGATCAGTCAATGTCTAAATTCAAGGTGTGTTATTATCCTAACAGGTGCAACATGTAAATGTACCTTTTTATTTTACCTTATCAAATGTCGACATTCTTGAGTTCATCTGTAAAACCCTTTGACATAAAACTAGATTTAAGCCTAGTTGTATAGATTAAGCATCGCTAGTTGTTGTATTAAGTCATTACAATTTGTTTTCAACAGCAGGCGACCTGAAAGAGGAATTGAAAAAACTTAAGAAAGGTCTGCAAGCCAAAGACGAAGGTATGACGACGAGTAAAATAATAAATTTGAAGATGTAATAAATTGCAGTTGATGTATTTTTACTCAAAATCCTTACTACATTAACTGCGTTCCAGACGACTCCGATGATGAAGAATCAAAGTTTCAGTGGAGATCTCATTTGGAGCAAATACTTTGTTTTGAAGGTACGATGATACAGCATTTTATTACATTGCAATAACAACGAAAAAATAATCGTTAGTTGTTTGACCAACGAATTCACAGCATGTTGAAAGCTGAACATGTTTGCAAAAAATGTTTTCCCAAGAATTCGGAATCTTTAATGAGCACATGTAAATTCAAGCATTCTGATCTACTTTTGCGACTATGTAAAACAACGATGTTTTCAATAACGTCAAAAACTATCAAAACGTTATGGCTCCATCTTGACGCAGTAAGTGTGTTTAAAATATTTCAAAGCTCTGGAAATCTGATAAATATTAATTTTTATGTTAAAATCCTACAGAAAAAAGTCCAGATATATGACATCAGAAGTTGAATGTTCTAAGGTTACTGTAGCAAAAACTAATGAATGTTTTCTTTCAGGTATTGCACTATCACCTATGGTTTACCATAGAGCAACAGGCCAAGTATTTCCTCGTCCTTGTTAAGATTTGAACATTTTCGTCACGTGGGGTTGGTACATGGAAACACAGATCTCTGTTTCAGGGCTTGAGGAAAACAAAAATCTATTTCTGTTGCAAAGGAATAAACTGTTTTACTCTACTACCAAGAGCACAAAATTAGATCTTCTCAGAGATGTCCTGCATTCACTCAATGCCATTACATTTCATTCTGTTTTAATCACAAACCACACAACACCATAGCTTTGCAATGCAATTACAAGAGTTTTTCAACTTTAATTTGGTATTTAATAATTTTTTTGCTCATTCACACCTTTCACTTAATCACGACATGCATTTTAATTCGGAATAGATATTCGCCTTTATTGCGTGCTGACCGTAGCTGCAAATGCATACTGGTTACGACCAAATGAATACATTTTGTGAAATATTTGCTTGTTTAATCTTAATACAGGGATGTACAGAAAAACTTGAATGTTTATGTTTCAGTGCTTCAATAAAAGTAGATTGAGTGAACTACCGTGAACAACAGTGGCTCACGGAAGTCACTGTTTTTAGGAATTATAGCTTCAACCCAAGCAACCTAAAGCACAGTGTAACAAAAGCATAAAGTTTTGAATGATCTTTCGAGATCTTGATAAAATAAAACTCTGAAGATATTAAAGAAAACGCATAATACTTGTGATTGTGCATTTGAAACCAATGAAGAGAAATTTTGTTGTTCAAAGAAAAACGACCTTAGTTTTGCCTAATTCATCCGTCACTACCAGTTCCCACTTTTTGTGAAAATTACATCAAGTGATGTTCGGCTATTGCAAAGTGTTTTGAATTATCCATTTTTAAAACATACATTTGCTTGTAAAACAAAGTATACATCTAAACGTCTTTCCTGGACTATCAGTTAACAATTATATAATGCTTATTGCTATTTTTAGAAAACAGCTCAAAGCATTTGATGAATGGATCGCTATACGACGCGTATGGAGTTCTGGATGTAATTTATCAAATGGATTCAAGAGTAAGAGACCTTCCCTTCCTGTTGCAGTATTGCGCCAGTCTCATGGTCACAGACCGTGACGATGAGGCAGCTGAAGCGTATCAATTAATTTTAGTGATAATTAGGGACGTGATTCGTAGCAGTTTTGAAGAAGTTTTGGCCGTGGCCGAAAAATTTAACGAAAAGTCGAAGAATCTTCAAGCGGCAATTCTTGCTTTAGTTGCCCGCGACATGTCAGACAAAAACGTTTTTACTCCACACAACGCGCAAAAGCAAGTGAATTGTCTCTCGGAGCTGAGAGATGCCGCCAGATTGATGACTGATAAAAATTCGCGCACTCGACCATTCGTGAAAAAAAAGATTGTCCCAGCCATGTTGCAAATTAAGGATGATATCCTTCAAACAGAAGATAACCTAGAATTCAAGGAAAAGCTGATAAAGCTAAAGATTGCCATGCTACACGGTGTTGAAACAACACAACTGCACGCTCATGACATTGATGGTCGCATTGAAACACTGAGGTTAGCACTGCTTTTTATGGAGCAAATGTACGAAAACCAAGTTCGTAAAAAGCATTTTTATGGTGTCTTTCTGCACAACCTTGGAGCTACATTCATAGACTTATTCCGGATCGATGAGGCCATAACTCATTTGAGGGAAGCTCTCCAGGTTCTGATGGATGCTGATGATTTTGAAGAAAGCAACGAAAGCAAAGAAAAACACGTCCAGTCCACCACTCGAGTGCTGCGCTTGGCTGAGCTGGCGTTTATGTAGAAACGCCACTTGAACTGTCTAGAAAAGATCAGTAACTCAGGTGGAGCGCTGCACAGGCTCTGCCAGACGTTTTTCAAAAATTCAGGGCGGGACTGTTATCGTTCAGAGAGTGTCAAATGTTTATGCTTCGCTAGTAGTGTCGTGATTGGCATTGTCGTAATATGCTGAATATGTTTACGTTTTCGCGGCATCGTCTGAAGATATATGAACGTAAGTTAGTGATTGGAAAGCTTACTGTCCTCTCGGGCCATTGCTAGTCTTAATGCATTTGCTTTTCACCTAATGAAGTGCTGTTTGGAGTAGGAAGGCCATCGATTTTGCCTTTTCGGGCCACTTTCAATAAACCTTCATGAGCCACCACATTTGGCCCAGCGGGACAAACATGGGCTGCAGGCCGCAATTTTTTTAACAGCGACATGAAACTTCAAGTTTATTCTCGACTCTTGATCGCTTTGCTAAACAAAGCGGAAAACAGTTGAGGTCAAAAAGTTTTTTGGGGATTTTTATTCAAAACCAACTAGGTATTGAAATAAAAAATAATGTATTTCCAAGCATTATCACTGCACTAGCATCACACAAAAACAAAATCTAAGAAAATATATGTTTCTAGAAAAGACTTTGTAAAGAACATCGTGTTGCTATTAGCTGTCCAAAAAGATAAATTGGAAATAAATGTTTTTCACTCCCTTTCAGTTTAACAAATCTGCTTGACTCTATGCAAAATGCACGCTTGTGTCGGAAAACTATGGGAAACTAACTACTTTGTTTGCAGTCGTGTGTAGCTCGTGTCCTGCGATGTCAACAAAATACCCGTAAAACGAAATGGTAATTAGCATCCTTAGCTTGACGTCTTTCGTTCGGACTTCCTCGTGACAAGAGACGGCGGTGACTCTGGATTCTCTTCGATTGAATTTTGCATTTGCTTTTTATAATGAATCCATTCACGTGTGATGTTTCTATTATTATAACATTCCGATGTCCCGTTTACTGAGTTATTTTTTCTGTTTCAATTTTTCGGCCTTTGTTGCTACCTGCGATACAAGCTAGATTTACGCTATGAAAACTTCTTGATATCAAGTTACCAAAAATCGAAATACAATCTTGCTTTAATTACACTTTGGTGAAAATATTGGATCCAGCATGAAGATTTCAAGAGAGGTAAAATATGTTTTATTGTTAATTTTTAACTATACGGTTTGTTCAGATTACTGTATGTGTAACATTGTAGCTCCAGCTCAAACGTTGCAGCAAGTTTTTGTTGTAGCTTTTGTGAACTTTGTTAATGAGGTAATGCAATCGACGATTTAGAAGCATGATGTGAGTGATATCAATTTTATTTAGTTTTTGTCGTATTCTACAATTTTGCGTCAACATTTACATTTTTTATTTTTCTTTAATCATGTATCTTTGTAGTTTGCTTTCATGTATTCGCAACGTAGACGGAATTTCCCTGTTAACAACTCTGTTAATATGTTCAAGAGCATTGCAGTGTGTTTGTACCTATGCCGCTGTGAGGTGAAATAATGGCAGTGTAAAAATGCTTGAAAAAAAGGACAGCGTATACGTTGTCAATACAACGAGGTTTTCGTGTTTCAAGTCACGAATGAAAAGTTCAGGCAAATTTTCACACTTGTCACAAACACAAATGTAATCTGAAAGAAAATCGTCTTTTTGAGGTTTTCTAGGCAAGGGTGAAAAGCATTTGGTTATATGCGTAATATTGCAATTCTGCTATAATTTCATGTTTGACGTTCTGATGGAGAAGATCCTGAGGTAAGCAGCAGAGATTTAAGAAAGTTCATGGCCCCAAATCTGTGTATGAAAAGAAGAGCGTATAGACCCATTTTAAAGAGGAAAAATGCTTTTATCAACCATAAACTCACTCAACATTCGAACTACTTTATGCCAAATTATTATGACTACGTTTAAACATCATATTGCTTCGAATAACAAAACTAGTCAAGCATTAAAAGCAATCTTGCGTAATGAAATGCTCAGAAGCTGTGCATTCAGTTCTTTAACTCAACAGTATAGTAAAAGACGTAATTGTCATGAGAGGAATTATGTTTCCTAGAGTGAAAATCTGCAGCAGTTAACTAGAGGATGATTTGCTTGCACAGCCATTGCCACGACACCGTATTTTCAAAGTCTTGGATCAAATCATGTAAAACTCGTTCGTTCAATAGGCTATGATATTTCTTCATCAGTATTTTAGTCTGTGAGTTTACTTGTTTGTAGTCCAAAAGTCGAAATGAAGATTTGCTGTTAGGTTATTTGGTAAAACCGCTAAAGGTGACACCAGAAAACATATCTGTCAGGTTAGTTATTCGAATAAAACATTACTTTGGTAAATTCTGTCTCTCTTTTGGCTGAAAACCTGCAGGTGTGAGTTTCATGGCAAGGAATTTACCATTGGGTGCTTGCCTGGCATGGGAAGAAATTTATTACTGATATTTTCTTGAATTTTAAAGGCAGATTGGTTTTGGACTAATTCCACCTGAAAGCAAAAACGAGGAATATCTTAACCATAGACATGGAGTGTACGAGGCCAGAACCACCGCCAGAAAGTCGTGAATAGGGTGGCTTTACGTTTGTGCAAAGGGGCTTGACATTCAAATTTGACAAAACTTCCACTGATTTATAGTGTTTCACATTTCAATTTGAGGGGACTTGGAGCTTTGTTTGGAGGCAAAGCCCCCGTGGCGACGGGACTGTAAGAGGCTCTGCAATGTTCGTAAAAAAACTGTTTAGGAAACAACTGAACACCACCACGAAAAATAATTAAATACCTCCAACAATGCAAGAGATGCTTTTCAAACTTTCGAAAAGGTCTGTGTGAGCATGATGAAAACAATTTGAACGTTAAAGCAACTTGTTCAGTTGCCTACCATGTATCACACTCAACGTGTTTCGGACTTTACTGCAATGGAAAAAGGAAGAAAATTATATTTTCTGCGTCATTCAAATTTTATGTAACAACATGGTATTTTAATTGGTTCAGAGATATGCTTTATTTCTTGCTTGGATTTGACAACATTAACTTGAAGTTTAAAAAAAGTTAAGGAACTTTCCTCTTCTTTAAAGTTGAAAGTTTACTTTGAACAATATATGTTTGAACCAGGTGATAGTTTGAAATCAGGCCATGTTGTCACGAAATGGCGCGTTTATCAGGCATTCATCGTTTATTTCAACATTTTCTAAAATGCATTTCACCGCTAGTGAATGAAGCAAAAACGAAGGTTTTACAAGAATGACTAGAAATTAATCTGAGACTTTGCACAAAAACAGGCGCGTATTTCAAAGTATGCAGATTAAGCATCAATATGTGTAGAGTTCGCATCGAAATACGCAGAGCACATCAAAATGAGCGAAGTACGCATGCGCAATAACCCAGAATCAGCAACAGGTTGAGGATTCCTCGGCCGAGGTCGGACTAGGCTGGACAAATACAGTTCACCGTAGAAAGATATGTCCTTTAAAACCAACCCCGAACTAATGTGCTGTGACTGAACGAGCTGGAAAAGCAGCTGAGCCGATTTGTCGTGTACCTATTTTGAAAATAAAGAAGATTATACTGTCATAAAACACCCTGTTTGCGAAAGCTTGCATTTGCTTTGAAAGAGGTAGACGAAAGTTTTCGCCACCTCTTCACGTGCCTTGCGGCAGAACCTTAAGTTGCAAATAATGAGTTTGTGGAAAAGTTTATTCAACGTGTAAAACAAAAGATGACACTAGTGCCGCAGGGAATAGTTTGGTGTTACGGCGAATGGCAGGGTCGCTTTGATTCTATTCCAAATGTGGAGTTTGTTGAAGGGCGTCCTCAGCGAGAAAACTTTGTCGGGACGCAAAGGACCCTGTTGATTCTGGACGATTAAATAAACGAAACTAACGGGAGCGTGACAAATTTGTTTACTAGCGGCAGTCACCACAGAGACCTGTGTCCTATACATCGTTCAAAACCTTTTCATCAACGGAAAATAACACCGCATGATCAGCTTAATTGGTCATTACATTGTGGTCTTTAAAATGCCCCCACCCTTCGCAAATCATTCATTTAACAAAACAAGCTTGACCGGGAAAAGTCAAAGCTGTGCAAGAAACATTTAAAGATGCAAGATTTTACCTTTCGGTTCCTTTCTGTTGTATTTCAAGCAGTGCACACGTAGGGTTACCAGATGGCCGGTATTTCATCGGCCTGGTCGGTATTTTACTGCCAATTTAGCCGAGCCCGGTAAAAAGCCGGCGTTTTAAAAACCAGTGCCTGAAGCCGGTACTTCGAAAATAAATAATTTGCGATAACTGCGAAAAGAGCTAACGCAGAACTTGTCAAATTACAATGACTCTAGCAGTGAATCTTGCCAGGCAGTGGTGCAGGAGGCGGTGGTTCAGGGAGTGCAAGCACACCCCCAAAAGTTTTGATATGTCAAAAATCCGGGCATAATTCCTGAAAATCCGGGTGAAATCCTTGAAAAGCAGGGAAAACATGGCGCCCTACCTTGTTTAACTTCGAAAAATGGCGCCCAACGTTTGCAGAAAAACAAATGAAGACCTTTCTTTTTTTGGAAATCACACACAAAAAAGTCTTGATGATCTTTGCGGAGAAAATTTGTTGGCAAAAGTAGCGAAAAACTTTTCGGGCAAGTTTGGGGAAAGTCGGGTAAAAATCCTTCGCCCCCCACAAGGTTGTTAGCTCTTGTTTTGTTTCATGTATAAGTGCGACTCTGTAGATCATTGAAGTGCATCTTGGCAAGTTGCTTCCATGTACGTCGCCAGTAGCTTCGTCTCGTGTGTGTTGGGGCGTGCATAATTGCCTCGAGTATGGTGAAAATTCACAAGTGTCTTACTTTGTTTTACTATGCGCGCTAGCCATGTCTTGTCGGCCTTGTGGCTGAAATAAATAAAACTGTCAAACTGTCGTACACCTATGTTGCCAGGACATGCAGTTCCTTCATGGAAGTTCATACAAGGGCAAATTGTTACTTGTGCCTTTAACAACACTCATTGTCTCTCCGTTTTCCCTCTTCCTTTGTTTAGTCAAACTTAGCATCTTTCGTCGTCCCAAACGTGATCTGTATGAGNATTTCTTTTGACAATNAACCGTGCAACTGCCGTAGGTGGGGTTGTTGTGTGAACTACTACCGTTACAGACTATTGCAGGCAGAATGCAGGAAAGTCATAAAAATGGACGGGATGACAGTGGCATTGCATAGACGAGCGAACCTTTCACAATCACGTGAGTTGCATTGAACACACATTATTTCGTCAGCGGACTATAACTGGCTCAAGAAAGGGTCAGCGAATCAATCGTGAAGCATCTCTCAGCCGTCTTAGTGGTCCAGAATGTAGTGAGAATTTTTTTCAAGAGCTTCAGATGAGCCAGAAAATGTTTTATTGCAAACTGAAGAGAATGTAGCAAGCAAGAAATTATTATTTGTGTTAAGGTGTTCATACAGGTTACCGTAGAAAAGCAAATGCCATCAAATTGCACGGAAAGATATTCACTTCAGAAATTGATATGCAACAAGTAAATTGGAATTTTACTAAGTGCATTAGTTTGTTAGAGTTTTAAGAAAACGCCTCCGTTCACATTAAGTGCTGCAGTCATCTTTTTTCATGTACTGTTTTGCAAAACGGAACAAACAATATTTTTGTATTGCGCATTCCTTGGCACAGGACGCAAAGTATGCATGCACAACACAGACACACCTTCGCGTTTTTGAAACGTCCAAATACTGCTGAAATGTTGGTTTTATTTTGTGCTGGAACTTTTAGATACTTGCATCTTTTTCTCACCGAGTCCAAAGTAAGTTTCGCTGGAGGATCCCACGTTTGCAGAGCCATCCCACTCTTGTTTGAAAAGCATGGACGTGCGTTGATCGCACTTTGTATTGATCAACGCAGCACTGCTGGGGCGACCATGGCTTGCCGGTCCACTGCCTCTCGACGTTCTCGACTCTGTGCTCAGCACAGACACCTAGCGGTAGCCAGTACTGCTGGTTTTCAAACCACTCGCGGCGCATGTGCTGTTTCACGCAGTCTGTAAGTGTTTCGCCCTTGAAAGCAGGGTTGCGGAGTCGGATCCGAACTCGGAGTCGTAAGAAGTCGAAGGTTTTTGGGTGGAGTCGGTGTCGGATTCCTAACAGCACTAGAAGTCGGAGTCGGATTTTTTGTCCGACTCTGACTCCGGATGTCCAATTGAATCATTTTTTGCATCACACTCCTGGATTGGGAATTTCTGTTGAAATGGTACAATTTTTTTTTTAACTTTTGTTGAAACAGAGATTTCTTGCTGTTCACCACGATTACCATTGATTTTAACAACCAAACTTCATTCCCTTTAAGTTAAGGAGTCGGAGTCGGAAATTTTGGATAGGTCGGAATCGGAGTCGAGAGTCGGGAGTCGGATATTTTACCTCCGACTCCGCAACCCTCATTGAAAGTCTTGTAAAGACTGTCCGCTTCAATTTGAACGCACTGAAACTTTTTTCTGCCAATGTAATGCAGCAGAAAATCGCAGTAAAATTCCAGCATTCGTGGTCATAAACAAAAAAGGACTTTGCAATGGCAGGTCTTTGACAATTATTTTCAAACACTCAACTTCGTACAAGTCGCCGCCTGTGATGATGTAGAGTCGGTGGACTTGTCCAGTTGCTTGAAATCTTGGAACGACTCGTGTGCCCAGTAAAGATTCTGCTGCTCCGCCTCACAAGCTTTGATGAACTTGCATAGTCGAATCCTGGCGTAATGTAGCTTTCAATATCCAAAAATGCCAGTTTGTTTGTGACTAGGCATGTGAAACCGTTGCCATTTAGGACGACAACCTTGATTTTGCCAAACAAATATTCCAGAATGTTTTAGCAAGAAGAGTTGAAGTGGATGTGCTCTTGATAGTAAGCGACAAACCTTCCTTTCATGTTGCTTGGTGTCCGGTTTAAATTGATCAAAAACATCCTGGAAATATTCTTTCAAAATCTCAAAATCAGCATTGGCAATGGTTTCGAGATACTGCATTTTGTCATGAACTAAGCCCTGTGCGCTGGCGTTTATAAAACATTTCGGTTGTTCAAAGTTGGGCACGTTAGAACAAACAGGAACGGAGCAAGGCACACGGCAAGCGACCCGAACCGACTTCTCCTGTCGTCGTGTAAATTACTCTTTTCAAAATAACTTTCATAGTCAAACGTGCTACGGTACGGGTAGAAACGATCTTCATGCGATACAGTAATTCCGAGTTGCTCCAACTCGTGAAAATAATGTTTTTGTTGTTATAAACATCTCCCAACATGCGTGTGTTTCACGTGAAAATCAAAAATGTTGATCAGACTCTACATTCCTCAAAGCAACGCCATAAGAATATTGTGATCTTGAACCGTGGTGGTTCGTGGTTCATATTATCAGGGTGGGCTTGATCGATGATTTCAGCGAAGCTACGAACATCCAAGGAATAGTTGCATGTATTCTGATCGAGGTTTCCAGTTTGCACTTTTTGGAATCTGGACTCGATGATATCAGATGCAGCGACGGAAAAAGTGAAACTTAAAATTTCGAAACAATGGTAGTGAAAAGCTGCGGTAAAGTCTTACGCACTGCAGAGGGTTACCTAATAAATCGCTGTTGGTTGCACTGCAAAAAAATTAATTGGCAATGTCGTGCATGACATTTCATAAGAAGGTTATTATACCAGCTGAGACGCAGGTACCTTAACTACTTGGTAGCGCTAAAAATCAACTAAAATGCTTCGCATGACGCTAACATATACTTGCTCTGAAAGTGTTTGATGCCCTGTACTTGAACTGAGTCAAGCCGACACGTCGTTTCACTGTCAAGCAATATGTATGTGTTTACAAATAAACGTTTTTCTGTTCCTGTTCAAATTTTACATATGAAACACATACCTCGATTTTGTGCAATTGCTGCTTGGTGTACTTTTTCTGCACTTTGATGGAATTTCCTCCTGCTGGTCTTTAGCTTCTGTTTTGCGGCTGCACTGTTTTTGATGAAAGTTGGCAGCGTGGCTCCTTGAGGTGGGTTTTTATGTAAATGCACAGGAGCGGACTGCAAGTGACACCACATGTGTTGGAAATGTTTTCGTACATTGTTGACGGTAAAACGCCATTTCTTTACATCGATGCTACTGGTCGACCTGAGACTTCACTCTACGTTGTCTGAAATTACAAGAAAACAAGATAAAATTCGCGTTACTGGCACTACTGGTATGTTTGAAAGCGATTTGATAACACTCATATCCCAGTAAAAATATCAATGCACTTATTTTCGAAAGTAATTAAAGAATCAAGTAGAAATCATTGACTCAGCTGAAGAAAGGTACCTGTTACTGCTGGGGGCCTGCTTGATAGTTTCTGATCGAGGTATCGAAAACGTAGCTGGACGTGACAAACCATTGCAATGAATATAAACAAATGCAGTCTTACACTGCACCTTAAATGAATAAAATCATTACAAGCGACTCAGATATTTCGAACATTGCCAGAACAAATCTGACTGTACAACTTATTTGACGTTGCCAGTAGTACTATTTGATTCTGAAGGCCTCTGACGCTTGCGTCTTGAAATTTGTCAACTCCAGAATGTAATGTCGAAGCCAAGTATCGTTTAAGATTGCTGGAACTTGAAAATGACTGACAATATTAACAGATAAACTTTGAAGTTCCATCGTAGTGCACTTTCGATATGCGCTTTCAAATCACCCTTCTCGAAAATACACGACCACATTTTGGACACTGCGCTTTCTGTGACATTTGACCTTACACATAAGTCAAGTGATTTTGAAGATCACATTGTCAAATGATTCTGCACAAAGGTAAAAAGAAAACGTCCACTCATCACCAAGCCGCGACGAATTATGCATAGTGCTACTAGTGAAGAGGTAAGCTGAATTGAATGATTAAAGACGGTCAACAGATTAACACGACCGCACATAATATTTCCGTTTTCGAATTTTAAAAAATGCACAAACCGGTGACGTCACATTCCTTTTTTGCAATCGCTGCAACACCGTGATCGGGCGTGGCGCGATAAAGTTTGGCTTACCGACGTGTGCGATTTCCAAAACATGAACAAACGCAATGCGAAAAATGAGCACAGCGGTAGGGGGTGAATTGTTTGGGCGAACAAACCTTAATCGGATTAGTCGCAAACTGAAAAGAAGAAACTCGAATTAGACCAGCCTGGGCAGACCCTCGACAAAAAGCTGTCAAAGCACATCAAAACCATCGGACCTGGTTGAATTTATTAGGAAACTGTGGACAAGATGACGAGTAGTCTATCGATCCAAAACCAAAACAGAGGAATGACTGAAAGTCTAAAAAGCACTGATGCAAATTTTCTAATCAAGCAAATCAAAGTTTCCCTGAATTGATGAACTTAACTGGACAAACAAAGGCTTAATCGGATCCAACACGACGAAAACATCCGACCTGGCCGAGAAAGGACACAAGCCGTTTGTGACAGAAACCTGAAAACAATATTGCATAAACGAAAAATGTATTTGCAGAAACTTGACAAAATGTTTTCCAAAACTTGAAAAAATTTGAAAAACAGTATATTTTTATTCCAAAAACTATATGGGGCTGGGTAAAGGGAAACCCCACTTGATCCACTTGCTCTTCCTGACCCTCGCAGTAATGTCTATCGAAAACTGCACCTGTTACTGTACTCAGGGCCGGATTGAGGCGAAATTGGACCTGATGCTGTAATGCATAAAAGACCTATTTTCTCGGCATTGGTCCGTGTTTATCCGACACTCATTCTCACTCAGACCGACTATAGAGGCTGAATTGTGTGCGCGACGCAACGAGTCAGCTTTTGTTGAATATGGGTGAATATAACAACTTGTCTAACTTCAAACTTTTACCCATCCACTAACGTGAGATGCCATAGGAAGTTGCAAGGGTGCGCACTAACTGGAAATCTTCCGTTAACAACCAACACAACAACGTTATAGTTACAATGCGAAGAACTATAGAAACTAGATAACAAACAACGCTGTGTCCATTTCCCAGTTCTTAACATTTTTATGCTTTGTTCACTCTTGTCGTAGATTTTCGTATCCCATTCACGCCAATGCAAGGCCAATGTAGCAATAATATGCCAATTATATGTTACAACGATTAAAAGCAAATCAAAATGAATTATTGGTACCGCGCACCACAGATAACTGTTCGCTGGTGATTGGGCTGTTCCTGAATCTTTGCGATAAGTCTTTCGAACCCTTGGTCATTTGACTTTTCCAACGCCACCTTAACGAACAACTCACCTTTAACGATGCATTTATTTTTGTACTTTTCAACTCACCAAAGCAGGAAAACGCTTTCTCTGGAAAATACATGGAGAAGAAATGCTTCCAACAAAGAAAGATAGGAAACAAAACCAAGATACACTGCAGTTGTAAAGTATCTGTATCGCTGCATAAAGTACCGGTATCGCTGAATAAGGCGTCTCCTTTGGATTATAAATTAGTTGTACTTTCCCACTACTTCAAACGTAATCTGTGTTTCTCAACACAGTCAACTACAATTAGCCAGATAAACACACGTACCCTTGGCCTTGCAGTTTTCCTCACAGCGCGCTTCTAGAACCATGACTATAGCATCACAACTCCATGAACAGGCTTGCTGTTCTAGCCTAGGTGATTTTGCACAAACCGAGCTGACCATGTTGGCTACCCTACTAAATATTCATTTGTCTGAAATTTACTAAAACTCACGGATAATGTCTTGACGTGTGCACAGTATTAAAATATAAAACGGCGAAATAGTACTGTAGGCTACAAGTTTGACGATTATTGTCACACAAGCAAATATAAAATCAATTAATATAAAATTGTCAGTTTTTATCTCGGCCTATTTTAGGAATGCACCTATTGCTGCAACATCAACAGCATCCACTTTAATCCGCCACTGACTGCACCACTAGGCTCACTGGAAAGTGCATGCCGAGTGCCTTGAAAAAACATTGTGCGAGATAATTGTGCCGAAAAAACATAAATTCATTTTCCAGTGGTATGCCAATTTGAAACTGTATAAAAACAGATCTGAGAGTATGTTTCTGTAGACTAGGAAGACGGGAAAATAAGAAAAAACGAAAAATGTTTTAATTGTGCGCTTTGAGACCGGGAAAAATCATTATAGTGTCTCTGAATTACAATTTAGTCGAAACTCACGAACCGGAAGAGTTACATCAAAATCTTGACACGTTGGAAACGTTGCTACAAAGTGCATCTTATGATGTCATTTTACGCATGTTTGACGTTACCGCGACGTACTACAGGGAAAAACCCTGTTTTGATATCTGCAATTAACTGCAAGGAATTTTTTCAAAGGGTTTTGCAGCAAAACGTATGCACGCTAGCAAACCTTTTCTTCACAAGAAATGTCGCTGATGGTGTCGTTTTCGCAAAATAACTTTATTAGCGTCCCCCTCTTTCTTTGAGCGTGGCGAGGCTAACGTCCAAGAATTGAGGGTACTTTTTGTTTGTCTTTGAGGCTCCATTATCCCCATTCCACGAACAGCAACCAACAGAAAATCGCACAAGAGGTTCACGCATGTGTTTTATACGCTTTCCTTCTAAGTTTGAACTAAAAATGTCAAAAGAAAACTGAGTGATTGAAATTTTTCGTAACCTACTATCCACAAACAAAGAACAAAAAACTCATTTTTCTCACGAAATTCCAATGCAATAATATGTATTTTTTATAATAAGCGCATTTGAACACCCTTTCAAATATGTCTTGTTTGCCCCTCTAACGCAAATGGTTCGCGAGTTATGACCAAGAAATGATGAGTGAGTCACTGTAGTGGCTCAGCCAGACTCAACCATACAAAACAGTTTTCCCCCCAACTTTTCAAAGAATGATTTTCTTTTGTTTTTAATATTCGTTGCACTACTTGCAAGTTTTCCAATAAAAACAGTTGAAAATTACTGCAGGTAACCATGTTGTCAACGTTTGAAAAACTACTCCATTCCGGTTGAAAAATCAAACAAAAAGCGTTTTTCTCAACAATTCTAACTGCAAAGGTTTACAGTCTTGTTGTTTTAAACAGAAAGTATATCAAACTTTTCTTTCAACTATGTTTTAGTTGTTTCTCTAACGAAAAATGTTTCGTGAGTTATAACCAAACAGGTGATTTTGAACCACCATAGTTGCTTTCAGCGTCTCAAAGGTTTGAAAATATGGTTTAAAGAAATTTTTAAGTCGGATCATTACGAGTGACTGTATTATTGTATGGTTGAAACTAATACTGCTTCCCACTAATATCTAAACAAAGACCAAAGTTTATCACTTGTATAATTTTAAGGGTTGTTCACACAGCAGCTATAGAGACTGTGAAGGCAAAGGTAAGTTGTCTTCTTATGAGACACAGCTTAAAAAAATTTTTTCACCAGTAACTGCACCTAAACACAACCCAACCTTCTGTTTTTTAGAGTCTGAACAAAAAATCCTACGCGTTGATTACGATTGACAAAGCAGTGATGCGCTGCATCATATCGCGAAGCAGTCGTCAAAACTCTCTGCTGATCGCAATCTTATGGACGTTTTCTGCTTTTCATTTTTTCCTACCTGACTAAAGAACATGCGACAGATTGTTCAGAGACGGAATAAAAATAATCACCACACCCTTCGTCTGCGAAGTGTTTATTTCCGGTTTAGCGGCGTCAGAAGTTGATTTGCACGCAATCCACCTGGCAAGGGCAGCTGCTTTCAAGAATTGCAGGAAACCATGGACACCACAAGTGCTTACCGTTAAGTTCTTCTCAGTCTGAATGCCTTGGTCTCACATTGTATTTTACTTGCCCAACAATCTGCGAATTCATTCGCGCCATATGTTTCGCGTGGTTGCTGCTTGGGAAATCAATGAGACATACTACTTCCGGGTGACCCTGTTATAACAGTCATAACAGTCAGTTTCCCTGATATGGGTGTAAGAGCTGCAGAAATTGCAAATCGTTTCTTCTTGGTCAGCACTTTGATAGATATATTTTGTGAGGTAGTAAACGAAAATTTGTAGTTGGTTTGAGATAGCAACTACATATTGTTGTAGTACAAGAAAGTTTGTGGTTGTAAATAGGGTTATGTCTTTGTATCACATTGCAATCTTTCGAAGTTAATAGGATTTGCTAGAAGTACTGACGTGGCAAAATCTTCACAACAGATTTTTTGATAAACAGTTTTATAAATGTCTGTAGTCTTTGACAGTGTTTGCAACCCCAGCAGCGAAAAACCTTTACTTTCTTTGTATACTTGGCTGGCAGTTGTGAACTAATTTTTAAAAAAACTATCGGATGATTGACTCATTTTTTACATATTGTTTTTTGTTGGCAAGACAACAACTCTTCTTCATGTCAAATGGCAAGCTATACAATAGAAAAAATAAACGTGTTTGCTACAAGAAAAGCCAAAAGAAATAATATCAAAGCCAAGTGAAGCACCAGTTTAACTTTCGGTTTTAATAGCAAGTTTGCTGGAGGAACATTTTCAATGGCAGGTTTGCTAGAAGAAGATTACCAAGTGTTGTTCAAACTGAGCGTAAGCAAATGTGGCAGGTTTGCTAGAGCGTAAGCAATTGCGGTCCCCCAAAACGCCACTGATTGTGCAACTTCCTTTGCATGAGAATTGAACAAATACTAATGTCATTCTAGGCTATCTGTCCTTACGAAAAAGTCAAGAAATAAAGTTTTATTACACTTGCTTTGCAATACCTTTGGAGTGTCACGAGTGGTCTAATGGAGTCCACTGCGACTTACTCTGCACCGTGGGCCAAGTGGCTACTTTCGCAGTGAATGCTGCACTGGTGGCGAGTCAATGTCAGCACCGCGTGTGAAGCATTCCTTTGCATCCAGCCGTTACCGAACACGAGGCGAGACAGGTCGCAAGTACCGTTTTTCAAGTCTTAAGTGTGACCCAACCAGGATTCGAACCATGCTCTATCCTCTCGGCCACTGATTCGGTTATTGTTACGAAATAGCTTCAAAATGATTTTGAAACATAAAGATAAGAGACAAGACAATGCTTGTTTATTTTGCATGGCTGACGAAAGGACCCGGAGGTAATCAGGTCAGCTGACCGTGTAGCAGTCATTATGCTTGCTCAGCTGTAACAGCAGTGACACGCAAAACGCAAGTTGGGAAAATTACCAACGGCGAGGGAGAAAAATATTGATTTCTTTCCGATATTTGTATTTACTGATGGTTTAAAGAAATTTTGATTGCAGCGAATTCGAGTATCGTAACTATGTGATCTTTCCAGACATTTGAATAGGTCAGGGTTTTTTTAAGAAAAATGTTAGGTACCCGGTGTGGCCTGTAGGGACCCGATTTCTCTGTTTCTAGGGACCCGATTTGAAAGTCTAGGGACCCGATTCGGGTCCCTAAAACACCTTACAAAACCTGGAATAGGTTGTCAAAATTTTTGGACAATGTTTCATGGTGGAAAGAGTGCGCAATTTTAATTAAGGCCAGCTTTACCATATTATCCAACGTCAAAATTTGGAGGGATTTGTACAAGCCTGATGCCGCTTATCACTGCGGGTCGTCAGTAGAACGATTATATTCTGATGCATTATAATCTTTTTTAGTGATGTTTTAGTGGCATTACTCCAGCAAGCCAGTCCATATGAAAAGATGTGAATGAACTAGAGCATAGTAGACAATTTTAAGGGGTGGAGATAGGTGAAAAGGCCCACAACGTAAGTAGAGCGTACGAAGCACATGCAAGTTTTTTACACAAATGATCTAATTGCTGTTGCCGATTTAATTGGTTATCAATATGGACTCCAAGGTATTTAACGTGGTTCACTTCTTCAACAGCTCCAGCGACAACCTTGATCTTTATTTTTTGAAGTTGGTGACTCCTTGTTAGTGTCACAAATTTTGTTTTTCTACAATTTAAAGTGCGTTTAATGGATACAACCAGTCATCAACCTAAAACGGAATAAAAACAGCTTTATAAATGATAGTGCATATACATGGAATCAAATTTTTTTCTATTGAAAATTTACCTCTATGCAGAATGTGAATATATCTACTGGTTTGAAAAAAAGAAAAGTTCAGATTGATACTCATTTACTTAGACTGTCTGATGAAAAATATTATTTTGTCTTGGTTTACCTTTTTTCGATTTATGCATAATCCTCTTTTTGGTAATCAGCTGATAAGTCCAACGATGTTTTCCAAACTATGTTCAATTACCAGCCTAATATTTCAACTGATCGGACGTCATTTTTGTCGCGAAAAAATATTTTCCCCACAAGATATTTGCGACGCGATGATGTCCTTTGACACAAGCGACAACAGCAGGAAGCAGGCTAAACGGCTCGGAAATCGACAGCGCAAAAGTAGATTTGCGGATGAGGTAGTTTTGGCTCAAAATGCGCAGAGGATGTCCAGATTTACGAAACCTGCTGCAACGTGATCTGAGCACACAGTCGATGATGGCAACAGGAAAAACATTGGAGAAATGAACAGCAGGGCCTGAGCAGCTAATTCGATCAAATCATGGACGTGGTCTGGACTGAAACGGAAGTCACTTGCAACTGCATTTATTGAAACTCTCCAACAAAATTTTGGACAGCTGCTCTCTTTCAGGTCTAGACAAAGAAATCACTTGCTAAAGAAATGCGAGAACGTTATGCGATCAACAATGAAAACGCCTAAAACTTTATTAAAATCGGGCCATTCGCGGTAGGCGAGTGCAGCTAAGGATAGAAACAAGCTATTGGTGATTTTTGGGGTGAATTTTTCCAATTTTTGGCCGAGAATAAATTTTCAAAAGAGATTGAAACCGATTTACGTTGAAAATGAAGATCCTGCACTTGATGAACGGTTATTTTATTTGAAATGAGGTTTTGTTTTGAGAAAGAATTGAGATTTTATGGTTTACAGTTGCATATGACTTGCTTGCGCTGCATTTAATACTGAACTCAAACAAACTTACATTCGTACACTAAACGAACGTAAAATCGAAGCTTTCATAAAGTGCAATGAGCAGTTGCAAAAAAGTGCAAGGTTACGTTTTCACGGCAAAGGTTCTGAGCCACAATTCATTTGCTACAGCAAAATTTGCTACGGCGAAACTTGCTACGCTAACCTAGCTGCTGACTTTTGTGGAAAACTCCGTGATGATGATAATGCTTTTCCGATTCAGATTGCTCAATTGGCAAAACGTTAAAGCTTAGAGGAGGTTGAGTGCATCTTGACATGGGTGGCAGTTAGTTTATTCATATTGTGATGGTTAATTTTCAGAAATCACCTTTAGCCGCAATTGATATGCTCTTCAAAATATGGACATAAAGCATCAGTGCAGTCAGGTGAGCAGTTCACTTCAGGCATTCTCTCGTTTACGGGCGCAAGAATGAATATATTCGTCAAAACAGATTCTTTGTAAGCTTCACACAGATTGAGTTCACTCTCGCATTGAATCTATTTTTTTTCGATTGGCTGACTTGTTTTCATAGATTAGTAACAGAAATAAAAATGACGTACAAACGACGAAGATTCGTATTTTTTCCTTGAACTTCTTACTACGTTCTGAGGAAATGTTGGCCACATAACTTTCTTTAAAAAAAAACACATTGAGTTCTCACTTTTTATTATGACGAAATTTCTTATCGTTGACAAAAAGCAAACCGCTTTGATCTGTTGCAGATTCTAAACCTGAACAACAACACGTTATTATAAATAAATTTCAATGTCTTTTGAGGATCAAGATTCTTTCACCGTAACAATGTCTTCTGATTTGTTTACCCCCGAGAATATTTGCTCCAACGAAGCGTACAGGCCGGGAACATTGTGGCTTGTTTTGTCAGCAGTGTCTGTGGCAGTTGGCTTGATCAGCAATGTCGTCGTCGCCTTTGTATGCGTCGCTTATCGAGGCTACTCCAAGAATTCACCTCGTTGGTGAGTAGATGGAGACACGTGTGAGCATTAGGAAATTGCTCAGCAATCGGAACTGCTTTGGCTTAATTACTTTTTGTGCTCCCTTCCCAAGATAAAATTGCATAACGCAGTTGTCGCAAACATTGCTGACTAATTCGATCATACCATGTACAAGATCAAGTCACCCAGCGGACATAAAAGGTGGCTAATGGCTGTGCAGTGCATGCATACTGTTCTCGAATCGAAACTACATGTGCATTCCCACTTGTGCTCACAATTGGGTAGAATCTGTAACTAGCGTTTTCATGCATTACATAAAGTTAATCGTTCATCATTCATCATCATGATTCTGACTGGCATAAAATGGAAGTCTTAAAGTCTTTGACTTTAAAATATTTTTAAAAGAACGCTTTTGATTAGGTACCAATGAGCTTTCCCATCAATGTGTAAATTTTGAATTTTTCTGGTAAATAGTTTGTCATTAATTGCTTTGGGTTTAGATTTACATTTCAAGAACCCATTTTCATTCACTTAAAATATTTAATTGGTTCGAAATTGAGTCATTCAAACCATTTGCAATGAAAACGTAAACTACGTTTGCTGAAAGCAATAAATAACTCAGCCATTTTGTGGTTAACAACGTGCCAGTCTTTTTCTCTGAATTGAGTAGCTTAGCTTCAAAAATCAAACTTGGACAGCGCTGGTGGCATGGGTTGAGATAACCGCAGACCATCATTTTATTTGCCCGAGTAAACAACGGTGATGATAATTAGCGTGCTTCTCTTATGGCAAAGCGTTGGATAATATTTTTGATTTATTGTGGAAACTTCGATAAAATTAAAGTGAGGAGCAAAAAATGTCGTCTTTCGTAAACAGTGGCTAGAGATATGGGGAGACTGCAAAAATATCGGGCAACGCGTTGAAACAAGGGAGTAGAACTCACTCAGTGCTACGTCAGCGCAGTTCACAACTGCAAAAATATAAGGCTGCGCGAATGTCTCGTCGAATAGCAGCAGAGAAGGTATGTGGCTAGAATGGCGTTGACAGTTTGAAACTTGCTGAACTATACACGAAACGAGAATGCGCATAAAGTACGCAAGAAAACTTTCGTTTTTTATTGTGTGGCTGTTATAGGTACAACTACTGGGGGTACAGAACAGATTCGGGCTTGTGTGAGCCGTTATGATCAATCCGTCTGAACTGCCAATTAATGACGAAACTCGAAATGATGCACATGATGCAAGCAGAGGTATGCGGCTGTATTAGCGCATATCCAGGTTGCCACATCAAAAAGCGAAACGGGAAACTAATGATGCATCAAAAAGTCGGGCTAAATCAAGCAAGTTGAAATAGGACAGTTTCGAAACTTGGCTCAGAAAATCAATTAAACGCACATAAATATCTTTCAATACTTTCTGTGATTTTCCCTTGTTAGCACGATCTGGAAAAAGTCACGTGGTTATCAGTTTGACTGGGTGTAAGCCGCACACCTAGAGTATAGGTCACTGGCAAAGAAAAATGTGAGAATTACTGGCATTTGAATACGTAAAAACTGGTGCTAACAAAAAAAAACAAGTTTCGAAAAATTAAATCCATGCAGCATGTGATAGTAGCCTTACTGCTTACAATAGGAAAAATCATCTAGTTCAGCATTTTAATTTTTGTAACTTCACTTTTTGGATCCCCCCTACTTGGATGCCCGGGGCCGTCGACCCGTTCGCCCCCCCCCCCCC
>JGI24158J21664_10002294_pt1 | contig 22999 bp, 14 predicted proteins | sample Ectturendosymbi3_FD_21664 | JGI IMG/M metagenome (IMG submission 21664)
CGTTTCTCTTGTCATGCAATTCAAAGAAAAAGAAAAAGATTTCTTGCTCAGTTTAGATCCGAACAAACAGATTGCTGCATATCTAAAGAAAATTTGCAACAAACCAAGAATGGGTCTTTCACCAGAAAAACTCAAGCTTTTCCGTGACTTTGGATCTGAAAAAATTTTTCTGAAAAAAGAATCTCACTGCAAGGCCTTTTTCTTTGAGCGCATGGTGTCTGTGCTCTATTCACTGGGCAGGATCGTGATTATGGCGCCAACGCCAATTAGTATCGAGCAGCGGAAGAAGTTTGTGTGGATTTCGGATGTTGCTCACGCTCTCTGCCAAGAATGTCTGCAGCGAACTGGTGTTCGCCTTTTGTTTCTACGTCGTGGTGCTGTTGCTAAAGTAGCTGTTCGACTGAAGGGCATACAGGCGCTTGGTCCTTCCCGAAAAGAAGTTCTGTTGCAAGCCCGACCAGAAATGGAGAAGCTCATCAATGAAATCCGAACACCTGATCCAAATCACATTTATTTCGAAAATGGGTTACGGAGGGAAATGGACACGTCGTTCGAGGAAATGACGTACTTGCGTTACGTCGTTCGCGTAGATATGAAACTCATACCGCTAAGTTCCCCTGAAGAACGTAACGAACGAAAGGAAAAAGCAGACGAGTATTACCATCAATTGTGCAAAGTAGTCAACGAAAACAGGGAATGGCAACTTTCTTCTAAATGTTTGATTTACTGCGGGAAATACTTGGCTGCCACTGGTCAGTTCAAAGAAGCTGCTGAGCATTTTCGCCAAGCACTAGCCGATGAAGCGCTCCAGAATGATAAAGCACTTCTGTATCCGTGGGCTTGCTGCAATTACGCAAGAGCGGTTGTAGCAGCAGAAGATATGGACGTGATTGATGACGCCATCGAAAAATGCCGGGATGCCATCATGTTTGAGGACAAGATTATTGAAGAATTATTGGTTAAGCTGCAGAAGAGGTATGACAAATTGCTAGAGGCGCAAGAAGAGATTGTCGCAAAACAAACGAGTGCTACGTTGCAGTGAATCTGCCATATTCTTGCAATTTTACTGCCAAAATAATGTCGCACATGCCTGCAGCGCGTTGTAGTCACTGAGAAAACAATCAGACCGAAGAGATGCTCAACGAAGGTCAAGTCCGCCAGTAGACAACACTCTCAGCTACGTTCGAAACGCGTTGTGTCTGAAACCACAATTTGGGACGCTGGTGCGAACATTCAGGAAGCGAATTTCCAGCAACGCCTGTTTCGAAACTTATGCCAACGAAGCGTGACTGTCTGACTGAGAAACGGTTGACTTCACAGCGCGCAGTGAAGCGTAACTGGCAGTAGTTTTCAAGGATTGTGATGTACCGTGTACGTCAGGCGTAAGGTTTTTACTGCACAACTCCTTGTTCAAACGTGTAGTTGAACGTGTGCTTTTTTCGGCAGCGTGTAGTTAACAAGCATGCCAGCAAGAGAACTGATTAATTTATTCCTCGCAGAAACAGAAACTGAGCACAAGAATCTCACCAACCACGGAAAATTTTATTCATGCTTCTTACAGTTAAATGCTCTCGTTAACTTTTTGACTACTTGTGACTGCTTGTCAACGACACGTGCAACTTTTCTCAGTTTCAACTCCTCTTTGAAACTCGTGGAATCGTTTTGTTTTTCACCGTGATTTACATCATTTGAAAAAGGTAAAGCGATCCAAGAAACCTTTGTATATAAAAATGAAAATAGAACAGATTTTATGAAATCGCCGGTTTTTACGGTTGAAATAGCAATTGAAAGTATGAGGGCAAGTTTAGTACGCCGACGGTCTTGTTGCAATTACACGCTTACCATGTATGGACAACAGTTTCGCTAACGTTGATCTGATGCCATTAAGATGTCTTTTCCATGTCTTTCATATTGGTAAATCTTGTCAATGACACAGTTGTTAGGAACTTCCCTAAAATTTCCCCCTCCATTTCCTTGCAATCGTGATACAAGCCTGAATAGCTGCAACCATCTTTGGTTGTAAGTGTAACCTGTAACGGACGTGTTCAACGTCGATTCCAGACGCGTTTGAGAATAAAATGCTTTGAGAAATATAGTTCTTGAACAATTTTGTCTACATTAAATATCAACAATCCTTAATGGAGTTTCGTACATTTGCACAATTTTATAAAATTCTCGCATTTGTTTTCATGTTGCATTAAATGTGGATGGGTATTTACAACTCGTGAAACGAGGCTGAAAAGTTTCTACAAGAACTTTCCGGGCTTAATATTTTGAGGGTGTTTTGCCTAATGTCTTTAGCATCACTTATGAAGCTGTTTCTTTTTAAGAATGATGTACACTTTAACCGATTCCACGACAGTGGCATGCAAAATGATTTAGTGTTGTGACGTGGTCAAGGTAATTACGTACATATTTTGCAAAGTTCAACGCAAAACGAAAACGCAAAGCTCAAGCAACGTAACTCTTCTTTGTAAGTTCCAGATGTGTGTGTACTGTATGGCAGTGGTTCTCAAACGTTTTGCTTTGCGACGCCTTTGGAAAAGTTTGGTCCTGAGACGCACCAGGAATTAGAATTTAAAAGCACATATAATAAAAGTTTTATTTTGTTGCTGAATTATCAAAAAGAAATATGCATCATTAATGCGATGTGTGGGCTTGCTTATTTGTACAAACTTCGTCGAATCTTGGAAGAATTTGTGAAACTACCAACTCCATTTCTCTCTCAAGGTAGATTCGTGGTTGATACAGGTATTTGGTTTTAATCACGGCCATGTCAGAAAATCCTGATTCATATAAATACGACACAGTGAGAGGGATAACCATCAAGCCGTTTCGGTCTGGCCGATTTGGTCTGGCCGTTTCGGTGTGAGGACATTTCGGTTACGACATTTCTGTACATAAACAACTGATTACCTTTGTTTATTGAAATGATGATATAGGCAGGCGAAATGTGACGCTAGCTGGTGTTATACCAACTCCCCTTTTGAGGAGTCATGCTTGCGAGTAAATCTGAATTGTAATTATGACTTTGAAGTATCTGCATTGAATATGTCGATTATGATTAAATTTCCTTGCTGATGAAAATGAAAATCGTATGTTGATGCTGATTAACTGTTGGATCTTGGATCATGTTCGTAGTTTTTTTACAAACAAACTTTCGTTGATTTAAGTACGATTGCAGAAAGTGCACATGTAAGATTTCTGAAAGATTACATAGTCTGACCGAAATGTCTCGAGACCGAAACGACCGAGACTGAAAAGTCCCGTGACCGAAACGGCCGGCCCGAATCGTTACCTACAACTCATGATACCTTTCGCGGGAAATAACATCTAAAGCTGATAGGGTTCAAGTATCGCCATTGTTGCGTCCGCGTCATAATGCGTCCCTCCGGTTTAATTTATAAGACTCTATTTGGCCCTCAGGGCAATTTGAGTTTGCGTCCCCTGGTGTGGCGGCTGCAGGCCCTCAGAATTGGCCTGCGGTGTGCGGCATGCGATTATTTGCGTTGTATGTATATAGTGGATGAATCCATTCACATTACGAATGGTTGTATCCACCATATATGTTTTGCGAGTTAATGACTATCCGAACGTATCTCGTGCTGGTGGCGTACAGCATTTGTTGGAGATGTCTTGAAAACTGCCAGTGGCTTGTCACGCGGTAGTTAAAAAATAGCATCAACGAATCAGAGAATGAGAATTTGAAATCAGAAATGGAGTAGGAGAGTTGTTGTGTTTGTACAGTTGACGCCATGGCACGCAAAAAGTTGCAGTGGTAAAATAAAGCGGTGCGTTGTAAAACCGGTGTCGAATGTTTTTGACAGACAGAATAAGTCTTACAGACAAGAAGTCAGTTGGGACCTAACGAAGCTGGTGAGAATCGACGTACAATCAGCGATATGCACCTTCTATGGTCGACCTGCAGTCTGAGCGAATTGTTGCCCAGACAGGGAGAATCCTATACACGAACGCAACAAACGGCAAATAAAACTCAACGTTACAATCAAACACACTTGTTTTGAAGTGGTATTCACGAATTACTGACTACTTGTGACTGCACCACGCAATGTAAAAACACAATGTCATGACGACAAAGAATAGCAATTCTCTTCCTGTTTTTAAGTAAATCTTGGCTTTGTCTTTTATTTCCTGTGCTTAAAACTTTGCTACTGCAGGAGTGTTTCTTGCGAGTAATGATAAAAACCTTGCCGACAGTGGATCAGGGCTCGTTTTGTTCCGGCAGCATACGCCTTACCAGCTGTCTCGCTTGAGTGCGTCTCCAGGCATATGGGAGACAACAATTTACTGCAGGTTGGTTGAACGCACTCAACGCTAAATGAACGCAGTTCTTCGTCATAAATATACCCGTTTGGTGCCTCTTTCTGTCATGACGAAAAGTAAGCATCTGAAACAGGGACGCCGAAGCAGTGGTAGGGAATGGAGTGCAGTAGAAGAGTTTTGAAAGCAATTTTAAACTAAAAAAAAACAAAAAATCCTTAACAATTTTGCCTGCTTCTGTTCAGCGACAATGCTGACCTCAAATTAACAAAAATTGTAAAAAAAAACATTCTGAACATTCTGGGTGCACGAACAGCTGCAACAAAATTGTTTCATGTCGATCTTCATAGCCCATGAAATTGCCAATAACAGTGTTGTGAAAAGGCACCTTCCACCCCGTTGCGCCTTTTTTGACCGGGCAAGACGCATGCCCCGCTCTCGCTATCCCTGGCGACAAACGAAAGACATGGAAAGAAAATACAGTAATAATAAAATATTGAGGTGTGAGTTGTCATATTTCAAACAGCAATCACTTTAACTAGGCTTGGCATGTCTTACAAACAGCAGGCGGGCAATTTCCCATTCAATCCATAACACAACCTACGTTCAGCAGTTTTGCTCGGAAGACAATGTTTCATATCTACTAGAACCACAAATCCACGTGAATGATTAACGCAAATACCTACTACGGTGAGTCCTGCTCTCGATTTACTCTTGATCGTTTAAATGTCAGGCTCATGGGGAGACGGCAGCAAAAAGCATTCAACAAGATGTGTAGTGATCAGCCTGGCGTTTGAAAATCAGACCTATGCGGACGAAACCTGACCAATGCGAACTCATAAATAAAAAGAAAGCGGTGCAGCGAAAGGGTGTTTGCATCCTTGGAAAGATTTCATGCGGGGTATAGGGCTAAACCGCAGCAGCTTTTGCATTCACTGTATTTTAAAAGAATCGCATGAGTTCTGGTGAAAATTTAGAGAAAGACGTTTTGAAATAAAGATGAAGTGTACTTGAGCTATCTATTTTTACCTCAATTTTGTTTATCCATGCAGGAATGAAAAACTGCAGTAAAAAGCGAACATACGACATTGGAATTTAAAACATGGTTTATTTGTGAACTTCAATACGAAACACTTTGTTGGCGTCAGTAACGAAGAAACAACATTCTGTGAAGTTTTTCTTGAAAAAAATTAATATAGTTTGGAAGTATTTTTTTAGTTGGAAAGAATTTGTCAATTGAAACAACTTTTTTTTTTCAAAAATAAAGTTTGGTGAAAACAATTGTTCTTCCAATTGTTTCGAAAAAAATACTTGTTACCACAAAAATTTTTTGTGAAAAAAAGTTTGGCGGTGATTTTTTTTAGCATAACTAAATTTTTTACGTGGCGCATAACGAGTCACAATGGGACAACTCGAAAACACTGCATCTCCCTCTGGCCTGGGCATCATTGAGGAGCGGTCACTTGGTTGAAAAGGCAAAAGGGGATTTGCCCATTCAAATGCACCAGACAAGTATTTCTTTAGATCAACAGCAAAATTAGAAATTAAAGCAAGTCTTACAACTTCTTCCCAAAAGCTATTTACTTTCACCAAAATGTACTCAAACCCATGTACAGGAAGGTCGTTTGACCATAACTGTTGCATCTACAGGTGGTTTCTTTCCAAGTTTTTAATTCAGGAGACACTGTGGGGATATCTAAAACTCTTAACAAAGATTAGTTGATAGATGAAGACAACGTCTGCTTCGGTAAGTTGATTGCTTGCTTCAAATCATTTGGCATCGCTAAAAGCCTTAGCTAAGCGGCAATCTTTCTTTGACCAAAAAGTGTTGACAGAATATGGGAAATTTATACTTGTGCATTGATTTACAGAAGACTAACTGCGAGTCTCACAGTGGCTGTAAAATGGCGCAAACGAGACGTTTGTTACGGATTACTGGAGACAGACATAAGTCATCAATAATTCATCACAAAACTATTGAAACACGCATTTGCCACTACGTAGTTGTTCGTTAAAAGTTAATTTGTCCCGCAATGTAACCTGAGAGTTTGTGTGTGTCTCGACGCCGTTTTCATCGCTGATTCTTATTTAATTTACGTCAGCAACGTGCGCCGAGTTTTCGACATACAAAGAGCGCCGCATTGCCTTTGGACGACAACATTCGTCATCAAATGATGACGTGCACAGCAGTTGCACTCATAAAATTCGTCCCCGAACTTAACCGAATTCACCGAAATCGATAATAATAGTTTATTGATTAATCCTCTATGGGCAGGGGTAAGCAATAAGCGGCTCGGGGGCCACATGTGGCCTGCCAAAACATTTTCAGTGACCCCAGAAGCATTCAGGAAGAATCGTCAAATCTTACTTCGAATTTGTGGCAGGCAGCAAAGCCGGAACAAATTGCCAGATTGACGCGAGACACAGCGCTCTATATATCGGTTCAGAAATCTCAACAACAGTAGGTAATAAACAGTATCTGGAGTGTTTTGCAAAATGTTTGCAAAACGCATAATAATATAACATCAAAAAAAACGTTTTCTTCGGGCAGATTGTTTTATTCATATTCAAAAATTTTCGTTATCAACAACATCAGCAGCCTGGAAAAGGAAAGCAGTCTCGTACCTACCATACAGTTAAGTACATACTACGTAGGCTACGAGGAGGTAGCGGGCTGCATCTCCCTAACCCTTTCCGTGTGGGTAAAAACATTTCAGCATGAAAAAAATTTTATGTCAAAGCAGCGAATTTCACTTTTTTTTATAGAAAAACAGTGTTTTGTCAATTTACCGTTTTTCTGGTATTATGGAGTGGAAAATTACATCAAATGCGACTTTCACTACTAAGAGAAGTTAAATAGTGAAATATTTGGAAAAAACAAAAATTTGGGGATGAACAAGCTTTTCTAGCGAAACGCTGTAGACCCCCAAGATTTTTCCTCCTGCGCTTACGAGTGGCCATCGTCACTTTGTTTGATCATCATAAATTTCCAAAATGGAAGCTCTGCCACGCAGGCCACCAGCGCAGTCGTGGCACCTCTGCTGCTAAAATAGACGATCCAGGATGCCACAAAAAATGTTTTTGTATCTTACATCACAAATACCGTTTTCACAGACTAACACTATTTTTACCAAAAACAAGGACCGAGAAACTGTGAGCATTTTTACTGGAATCCTACCTCGAAAAGAATAAAATTTTCAACTAAACGCAAGCTAAGCTTGACCAACAGCTCGGAATTCTTCAGCTTGGCTGTGAAACAACTGAAGTTTTTCCAATGCTGTACAAACCAGCGCTAAGTGTTCCAAGTAGAGACCAGAGTCGTTAGTTTAAACCACAGGTTCTCAAAGTGGGGTCCGCAGACCCCCAGGGGGTGAAAAAATTGGTGTTTGGGATCCGTCAACTGACAAAAAATTGAAGACATTCAGAGTGATGAACAGTTTGAAAATATGTCCGCATTAAACCCTGGAATACTATCGTGGGTCTGGCAGACCCGGGTCAAATGTTCATCACGCAAAAACCTACGTGAGCACGCGTCGGCGAGCTTTCAACTCTTCAGTAGCTTCATTTCTTTGTGAGACTTGTTAAAGGGTGCGCGTGCGGTCGTCCACGATTCTCATCGATTTTGCAAAGGTGGTGGTTTCGGATCCAGCAGACCCGACGTTAGTGTGAGGTGACGTAATCACGCTGACCCGACGTTATGGTTAGAGGGGGTTTTGCGCCAGGTGCCTGTAAAAAGCTGAAACTCACTCAGCGCATGCTTCTACGGTCTTGTTAGCAATATACAAAAGGAGAAGTTCTTCACGCCCACAATTTTTTTATGAGTAATTCAGTTCAGGCATATATGACACCTTCGCTATATTTGGTCTACTTACTTTTCATCAAAAATCGTATGATACTAGACTAAAGTAACGTTGTTAGTGCTCAAACTGCTCAGTGAGACTTATGTTTTCAGAGTAGTTTTTGTGATAAACTGCAGTTGAAGGAAAGTATATTTTTTTATTTTTGAAAACCGGGTCTGGCACACCCGACGTTAGTATTAACGTGACAAAAATCGAGCGATTGTATTCCAATTAAAGCAATACTACTAAACCTCTCCTTTGGCTATTTGCTATTTTGTATTCCTGAGTTGTCCAACTTACTTAGCCGTTTTGAGCATCGCGTCACGGCACTATCAAAGGTCATTGTAGGCTGTTACATAAATGAAGTTGGTTGTCAATCGTCATTGTCACTTCATAAATACAAAAGCCAACAGAACACAAGTAGGACTACTTAGCCATCTCTTAGTGCAGGGTTCTCCAAACATCTTTGCCTGAAGGCCACATAAGCTATTACACAACAGTTCGAAGGTCTGACATCTTGGGCTATGTGATTGTTTCGGTACACGTTACATTCTACCAAAGCAACACTTTTCGCAAATATATAATTTTTCATTATTGACAAAATGGCTTCGCGGACCGTATGAAATGACTTCGCGGGTCGTAGATTGGAGACCCCTGTCTTAGTATAAGCACATGTTCGCTATAACCAGGGCTACCATACCGTCCTTATTTGTAAGATTTGTCCTTTGTATGAAAGGGACTGTCTTAGAAAACTATATTATACTTACTTTTAAGAAATGTACTTCATATTTTGGAGTTGGACATGTGTTCTTATTTTATCTTTTTTTCAGCAATAATGTCAGAAAGCGACTTGAAGCAACAAACGATTTAAAATTTTATTTCTACTTACCTGGCCAAAAGTTTAGGACCACCACGTAAAAAGTGAAATTTTTGTGTTGACAGGTTGTATGAGGCCGGCGTATTCATTTGCTAGTTTGTTACAATCATATTTGCTCAAAGAAGGCATGAATACAATCCCATACATGTTTTTACACTTATGCTGACAAATCAATGGTAGCCCTGGCTATAACCTTAGAACAGTGNTTCACAANCTTTTTTGATGCATTCCTCCCTTTGCTCATTTTGGAACTTTTCATTCCTCCCCTGTTAGGGNTCTTAGGCTAATTAACTACAGTTGGAACAATGGTCTTTATTGACGACAATAACTTGATTAATTAAAGTGGGACATAAACTATTTGTTGTCAAATAATGGTATTCAAGTTTGTCAACAAAAACGTGTGATAGTAGCCTACACTAAATAACTTACAAATATAATGTGATATAACTAATTGAAAGAGCCCATGTCAACTTGAAAAAGAAGTACCACACTTACAATGAACAAATAACATAACCATAAAGTGGAAATTTCTCCCTGGGGAGGAATTCCTCCCCGGTTGGGAACCACTGCCTTAGAGGCAAGAACAGGTAGTGCGAGCAAAAACAACTGGACGGATGAGAGATCCATTTTTAACTGATCTGAACGAAGTTAATGACGAAGAAGATTGTAAAGAAACTCTCAGATTTGCGTGCCAATAGTGGAACCAAGATAAAATTCTCTTTAATTTCACTTTCTTGCTTATGGGCTTATCAGCAACAAACTTGCAATACAGTGGCTTATGATGGCATGGAAAGAGTGGTCCTTTCTTTCACAACTACGTATTAATGCAGTCCCGTTGCCAAGAGGGGCCTTGGTGTCCCCTGCACGAACGTAAAGCCCCCATATTGAAGATTTTTTGACGACGTTTCTGTATCAGCGTGAGGTTGTTTTTCAAGTTTGGTGAAAATCGAGCCGAAATATCGAAACATAATGCATTTTCGACTAGCTTTGTCCAAAATCAAGCCAAAAATATCAATGGCTGTAGGGGAATGTTGTCAGGATCATAAATCGCACTGAACCTCAGATGAGTCTGTTTTGAGACAACAGCATGAGTAAAATCTTGTGTATTTTGTTCACGCGCAGCCAGTCTGTTGTTTGTTGACAACACACTGCGTGTGCCACTGATTACCACAATCCTTGCAGGTCGAAGCAATTATTGCGGCACAGCAAGCCCAGATCCCTCACTGCATCAGTGATATGATGATTTACGAGTTGTAATAAATTTGCATTTGCCAAACATTAATTCTTTTACTGAGGGACGGTCCGCAAAATAATGCCAGGCTGAAACCGGTCTGCAGTGGAAAAAAGGTCGCCGATCCCTGGTGTAGTGGATCCATAAGAGCCTTGGTGGTTTATGGATTTCTAGTCAGTAATTTCAAGCGTGTACTATTTGCGATTGGATGCGGCGTACTTCTCGTGATGATAGAGACAGTGTTAACCGATAAAACATTTGGTCGTTACCGGTCGCTCCTGTAAACGCTCAACGCTGCATGTTGTTCACCGTTGGTCTGCACTGAAGCGTCATGCGCAACGTCACTATGATATCACGTTAACGTGTTTTGGTGGGTTCGTTCTGTATCTACATGTAATCAAAGATAGCATTTCAATGAGTATTTCTGGAGAACTATTAACGGACGAAGCTAAGTAGGGAAAGCCTGCACACCGCCTTGCTTCGGCTTTTCAACCGCTGTATATCAGGTTGTTTGGCAGGAAGCCGACCATGCGCCTGCGACAAATAGGTTAACCCCTCAACTAGTAAGTCACCTTAGGATTCGAACTCTACATCAGGTTCCTACATCATTTCCTGACACACCGAGTTCCTTGTAGTGGGATGTCTTCATAAATTGGCTGTGTTGATACTTTGCGTTTTCGCATTTTTCTGAGAAGGACTTAGACCCTAGTTCCATGATCCTTGAAAAAGTGCTGTTAGCTTTTGTTTGTTTAATTAGAGCTACGCCAATAGGTCGCAGGTTTGAAGGGATTTCGCAGGCATAAAGTTGGGTCTAAGTGAAGGAAAAATGTAGCAACTTTCGAGGGAGCAATAATACAAAACCTCTCATTGTTACTTACTTGACGGAAGTTAATTTTGATTGAGTATATAATATTCCGCAGTGTAGATACTTACTCGGGCATATTCAGTACAATAAGATTATCTAAAAACAGCAAACCACACAAATTTGTTGTGAGTTAGTTACAGCGTGTTGAAAGGTTTTGCCCGCTGCTGACCTGCAAAATTTAACCCGTCCCGCACCGGCAGGAATCTGAGAAATCATACCCGCTCCCGTAGACTTTAAACCAGGGCTGGGAACTTGGCCTTTTTGCGGTTAAGAAAATTCGGTCGATTTCAGAACAGGTTTGGCCCCAAATATTGATCAATTGACGTTTTTTTGAGTATATTTGAAAATTCGGCCGATTTATGGCTTAATGTGCATGTGGTACCACATTCTGGAATTTAACTGCTCTAAATGCTTTATGTGCATTCTTACAATCACCCCTCCCTGACAGTTGACATTGCCGGCACCCAGTTTAACTTTCCAAACCCAGAGTTTGGAAATAATTAACGACGCATAGTGATCATTGACGCGTTGGCATTAAATTGTAATCGATTTCCCGAACTTCTGATCTGAAGTTTATTTCCTGAACGCGCTAACTGAAGCTCGCGCTGATTCGCTGAGCAGCATGGTAAGTTGACGGAGGGTTATTGGGCACGCTAAGATCAGTTGACTGGTTGGTCTGTATGTAGTATAAATAGAGCAGGTATTAGCGCTACTATGCTCACAACGGCATTCACCAAAGCTGCAAATGCCACGATCATTTCCGACCGTAAAACAGATGGAATGTGAATTAGCTGTCACTCTCACTGTTTGCTGCCACAGCTCTCTGTCAACAGTAACAAACACATGGACATAGCTAGATTTGCTCTCCAGAATCAAAATCGAAAATCTTTGAGCCTGGAATTATTGGATCCGTAATATTTTGTGACTGTGTGTTTACTGATTTTCATATCCTGTGCTTTGTTTGCTGATAACACCAGTCGCCAAGATGATATACACTTTATGCTATGAATCATTTACATAATTATTGGTAAATAAATTGTTTGACTTGACTATGGTGTTGCGGAGTACGAGAGTACCTGAATTGGATTTTGAAATCAAAATCTGGTCAGTCAGGCAATGTTAACTTGCAAAATTATGTGAATAAATACATTTCTTTGTAAAAATAAATGAAAAATACGTTTGGTCTAAAAAGCGAAGATTTGGATGGATATTAGCGTTCACCTGGCCATTGCGCTGATGAAGTATCTACCAACCCTGTTAAATTTCGCGCACCCTCCCAACTCGCGCCCGCCCCACCTGCACTGTTTCCGTCCCACATCTGCCAATGTATGTATGAAAGCCACCACTAAAAACTGATGCAACGTGTTTCATCGCTAGTGGAAATTTAGTCAGTGATTCATTTCAAAGCCAACAAAAGCTCTTAAAAAATACTGCAAGTAAAAATGTGAAACCTTTTGGCCAACCTTGAAAGCTTCGTTCTTAGCTTTAACAGCACTGTTGAAATAGAGCATGTCGTTGACTGACGAACTGGTTTAAATTTTCTTTTCTGCTATTCACGACATGCACAGTCATACTAAACACTTGTTCGCTAGAAACAGTAGTTGCCCACACGCAGAACGCATTTCTTTCAAGATCACTCTTAGCTGCATGGATACTCCAATATGTGGTCTCGCCACCACTGGAGAACGTCTCTACACCCACAAGCTCCCTGTAGTATTGAATTTCTTGCTCATGTCCCTTTCACATGCATCGGGTCAACATTGAGTAACTGGCACGAAAAATGTCTTATCCCGCGCCCGACCCGCCCGCACGCATCGCTCTGTGGGTTCCGGCAGCCGCCCGCAGATGAGGGTACCCGCAAACCGCGCGAGTCAACCCGCCCCGGGCATGACTGTATTAGCCCTGGATAAGTTGCGTGCGCTACACCGAAAAGTGCGAGAAGACAACGAAAAAAAAACATTTTCTCAAGAAACATCATTCGCAAGAAGATCGACACGTCACTCTTTGTATGCACATGTGGTAGCATCACAAATACCCAGTAAAGAGGATGGTAAGATTTGTGAAAGCGTTTTTGTCTGACAGGGATAATGCCTGGTTTGCGGGAAGAAACGTTTTCAAATGTTCACCAGACTCTCGTTCGATTGCGGAATACATATACATTTGCAAAAAGTGTGACCCTTCGTCGCACAGTCACAATACAAACATCTGCTCACAGACACGCGGCGTTCCACAGAATGGTGTCACAACAGAGCTTTGCTGTGTGACAATTTCAAAGTCTCACAACAAACGCCAAACAAGAAAACAAACCTCTGTAAAAAAAAGTTAAGTTTTTCGGTTTAGAAAAGAGTTTAAGAAGTAATTTTTCCTTACGAATGATAGCATTGCGCTATATTCTACAAACGAATCACTGCTCTTGATACTGCGTCGTATCTCAGTTCTCCAGGTGTGTAGAAGGATTTGTAAATTGATTGCCAGATTCTCGATGCTAGAAAACTACTTTACTAATGCAACTTGTTGCAGTAACACATGCACTGATCAGTAAGCCGTTTGTACTCAGCTACGAGCAATTTTAAAAGATCCAGCATGAGGCAGATGCTGGTCTTTCGGTAAACAGCCGCTGACACAATGCAAGGTCAAAACAAATATTTCAGAGACTCTTTTTCTGATGCAGTAGTTCCGACCTGGATTCTGCGAATCATAGGCTCCTCTTTCATGATAATATTAATCGACAACAGTTTGTTTGCAAATATACTTCAAAAACGCGAAAAATCGTAACTCCACAAAGTTCGCAGTTTCAAACGTACTCCCTCGTATCACGGCCTTAAAAACCGCTTCACTGACTCGGTCCTAAAACGGAAAGGTGCATCTAAACGCAGTTTGATTTGAAAAAACAAAAATCAAGAAAGGTGAAGTCGGTTTAAGATACGCAAAGCTGAAAAGCAACAGGCTATACACTTTTTTCAGTTAGTTAGAGCAGTCAGAGCACGACACCTAAACTTCTATTTGCCAGATAAAAAAGCTGATTGGACCGGTATGTTTTAATTGCAGCAAAAATGAATGTTTCATCAGTGATGTTTCTGCGCTTAAGTCAAGATCTCAGGATTCAACTAAAAGTATTTGCAAGAATTTTCGCTTTGACAAGTGTCACTAAATAAAATAAACCACGAATGTCATGAGCCACCCGTTTAGTAACATTGGTAAAAAATCTGTCTGCCTGGCAGTCTTTCCATTTATCCTTCTGCAATCTGCAAGTCTGACCATCTGTCTACATACTGTACAAAAATCTGCTGCAGCCAACGTATTTCCAAAAGCAAGCAACAACGCATCTTACCTGTTGCTTAGCAATGAAGCCAGAACCATCAAGCTGTCTTCCAACAGTGCCACGATCTCTTGCACGTCTTGTCCTTTCAAGAGCAGTTCTCCACGTGACTTGAAAGGAGCGAAAGTAAAAACCTGTCCCTCCCACTCAGCGACTACTCCTTTCAGCTTCGCTTCAATGTCCTTTTCTTTTGTAGCCGAAATGCATATGTCCTGGAATACAAGCACGGGTATTTCCCGCTACCAGCTAAACGTCAAACCAGAGGCAAATAGGGTTTTATTTTCTATGGCAGGCGTGTACGCATNAATGTAGGCGAAACAACATCTAAGTTTCAAAGTTTCAAACTTACTCAGTTGTACAGAANNCAACAACGCGCAACTACTGGAGTGTTTTCGAAACGTAACAAAGGTATTGTGGGGAAGCGCGCGCCACTGGAGCTGATAGGCTGGGTTCGATTCCCTGTCAGGTCATACCAAAGAGTTGTTGAGTTGAGTTGATTTTATTTGGCGATAATTAATATTCAGCTAGCAAAAACACAAATCAGTGCAAAGGACGCCAGGGCATTGAAGGAACCGGAAGTTTGTCGAGTCGATGCCCCTCAGCAGTTAAATTAGCCAAAGACTTGAAAAGCAATACTTGGGCTTTCCAGCCTCGCGATCGCGTTAATAGATGGGTGCAAATAAACGGTTCACTCGCTGCACTTCCACTGACGCGTCACCAGTGCAACATTCACTTCGAAAATAGCCACTTGACTACCGGCGCAGAGTAAGCGGTGGTGGCCCCCGCAGAGCCCTAATGACACCTTAAAGGGAGTAGTAGCTTTGAAAGCGTTGCATGCCCAAAGGAAGTACATGTTCGTAACAATATGTCTGCGTGGGACAAAACAAAACAAACAGGAAAGACAACAAACAAAGCTGAAGGAAATGTGGGATACGGTAGCTCAGAGTCTTTTCGACTTTATTATTTTTAGAAAATTTAAATGTTTTTCATGTGAAGTTGTCACAAAATTGTGTTCAACAGTTTGCATTTCCTGTCCTGTGAGTGTTTTGCGAATTCAAACGCAATCTTCGTATTTTTTGAGGTAGCTACTGAAACCATTAGAAACGAGAGCATGTAAGCACATCGAAAATAGCATTGTGTAAAGAAAGTTTTGCCACAACGACTTTACATCGAAGAACACTGGTGTTCTTGGGAAATTTCGTTGGAAATCACCAAAGCAACTTCAAAGTTTTAAATCCCACAACGCAATTCGTAAAGCAACACGTACTTCGATTTCATCTTTATTTGGCAAAATCGGAGCTTCCATGATGTTCCTGAGCAAGAAAGAGTCGGATTCGACATCGAAGGTATGTCCGGTTAGTTTCGCAATCCGTTCCCAATGACGAGATTTCATTGACTGCCAAAAGATCATCCAATCAGAAAAAACTTTCGTGGTTACCTAATTGAGTACCATGTTTCTGGCATTTCATAACATTTTTGCAACCGTGTGAAGAGTTGACGTGGCGTGTTTCACGAATTATAACCAGAATAACCATTCCCAGTCAATATGGTGAAACTTTTAATCCCAACAACATAAAAAGAACTAAGAGTTATTACTTTCTTTTGATGAATTCGTGATATACGACAAGTTAAACGATGAACTAACTTCCTACCAAATTCATTGTTTTTTTCATAAATGCTATTGGCATGAACATATTTTTGAAGTATTTTCGTTTCTTAGTCGTATCCTCCGATTTATGGATATGATCCATTCTATTTCACCGACAGGCTCAAAGTTTAGCTTACATGCGCATGAAACAGATGTGCCACCTTGCAAGCATTGCCGTAACGAGGAGGGGGCAAGGTGGGAACCGTTCCCCGGGCGTCGAATCACTGCGGAGGGCGCCGAAAAGTTCCGAAAATGTCACAAGTACTTCAGTGCAGTAAATTTGCCTCCGAAAGAGCTCAGTTTTGAACACTGGGGGCGCCAAACCTGCGTCTTGCCCCGGGCGCCATCTAACCTCGTTACGCCTCTGCTTGTAAGCCATTAAGGTGGTGATTAGCAAATTTATGACGGAATGCTAAGATTTAAAAATCTGAAATAAAGAGGTTATAATATTTTTTCTGCAAACCTTATTCGCCATCATCTCCAGCAAAGGACAACACTCGTTGAAGTCATCAATTTTCTTCTTAAGGTCAAGAAAAGCCTGCCATTCTTTGAGGCCGCGTGGCAGTTTGCGACATTTGTTCTGAAACTCGATCAGTTCAGCATTCACACTCTCAATGTCCAACTCTTGCCACATGATGTCGTAATACCCGTCGACGCTGGAGTTTACCTGAAAAAGCACAGACTTTTAAAAGATGAGTTGTCGACCCCCCATCAACCAGAGGACAAATTTGCAAGAATCTAGATAAAAGCCATTCATCAATTCCATCTAATACGCGCCGTCGGCTACGAATTTGCTTACAGGTGTAAATACGGTAACTGCAAAACACCCAAAATGTCGGAGAGTCTATCCAATCCACTGNCTCTGTTTATTTGTCTGATATACNCGAANATCATCAGTCAACTAACAGNAGCCTAGCCAGTCCAAAAACTTGGGGGAGGCCAAAAACATTGGGGGGCAAAAGGTCTGATTTTAGGCGAATAAAACTATTTTGTTTAGGATACCGCCTCTCAAAGTACAAAATGACCATATGTTCTACAAATTGGGGGGGGCATGGCCCCGTATGCCCCCCTGGCTGCGCTTGTGTCGATTTAATATAGACAGCAATTTTCCTGCAACTCACCGCATTGTACAGTGTGTAGAGCTTCGACAGTAAATTGAGCTCTTTTTTAATTTTATGGAGAGCCGGGTATTCCGTCTTGCTCAGGCCGAACAATTCCTCCCCGCCTGAGTACGTTCCAAATTTCCTCCACAGGTCGTCGAACCGCGTTTGAAAAATTGTGAGTCTCTCGCTCGCCTCTTGCGGTGGAATACCTTGAATGTTCGGACCTCTGCGAAACAACAACTGCCCGTTGCCTGAAGTACAATACCAACGTTCAAAGCAGTCAGAAAGGCATAAAAGAAACTTAGTAAGAGCGAAAACCAAACGCGTTTTCATGCCGCGTTCCTTAACCACTACACGTTTAAGCTCTGAAACGCCGGTTCGTGGAGATTAAAATTCATGTGTAAACCAATTTCGGGAGACGCAGTTGCAGTGCTGTCCCAGGTGTGTTCACATCCATGTTCATCCTGCGAAGTATCGATTTGAAAAACAGGCAATAAAAAACTAACCAGCAGGCTTTGCATGCTTGTTATCGTTCCCGGTTTCTCAACAACGTTACGAAAGTTTAATGGCGTCAGGGCAATGAGTGTCGTTTGTGCGGGTTCGTAAAAGGCCGTCGCAATTGAAGAGCAGATGAAATATGCAAGACTGACTGCGTCCAGAATTAAATAAAATTATTGATCACCCGTTAGATCCCTATACATTTTAGATTAACTTTGGAGTAACAAGAGAACCTGAAGCAAACTTTTCATTGCGTCACGTTAAAAATGTAAGAGGGCAACGGATGAAAAATAACTCCAATTCCTCAACTCCAGACTTCTCTGTAATCGTCACTCAGGTTCGAAGATGATCTCGTTCGAATTGCGGGGAGCAAGGTTTCTGAGCAATTATTAACCTTCATGAGGCGCTACCGGTGCTTTCCACCGCAAGCTAGACTTAGAAATCTCCAAAACGAGAAAAATTGGTAGTTGATCATTAGTGGTTTGACAGCTACAATTTACCGTTAGTGCAATATATCTCAAAAGGTAAACAAGTACCGGGCCATTTGCTGTGCGTGGTGCTTCGTACTTCGAACGAACAAAACAGTCTCATTTATCTGAAACAACGGTGCAAAGCCTGTTCGCCATTGCCGGCCGCATTACGTTTATTTTTATGAACTACGGTCGCCAGTGATTCAAAATGTTTTAATTTTTTGCATTGTTTCTGTTCTGCTTCCACACACTGATCCAAGAGCGTACGCAAAGGGGGTTGAGGTTCACCACCACCACCCTTGAGCTTGATATTTTACGAAAACTTCATTACCTGCGCAAAGGAGATTAATTGTTTTCGCATACCTTTTGCTTGTTAATTTGTCGACTTAATGCAAATACCGCGGAATGAATTTGCATGATAGTTTATATTCAGTTCAGTGATATATAAATTACGGAGAGTGTGTGCAGAAGAATACGCATATCACGTCAACAAACTTCGCCAAAACGTTGGTTTGGAAACATGAATATGACGTTAAATTGTGACGTCGCAAACAGCGCATACCAAATACAAATGACCGCAATATGCCATTGAATGAAAACCTCCGTTAAATTTTTTTGCGTACGCCAGTGCACTGAGCCTAGCCTGCTTCCACACAACCGTATTTCTACTAAGTATCCTTGTACAGTATAGACAAGAGTTTTTAACCCTTTAACTGCACAATCGCCATAACATGCACAAGTTGCTTGTGCACGGCTGCAGAAATTTTTATCGAAGGCAGCATGCGGCCGTACGGTCACATACAAGGTTGCGCATCCCTGATCTAAAATGAGAAAAGTTAATGCTTTTCTGGCATAATCCACAGTGACCACAAGTAGACCATAAAATCGGCACCTGGTTGAAACAACAAACTATCTCGAATTGCACGAGCAAACACATACTTATAGCAAGACGAACAGTACCTTTGGATTTTGACTTGGCAATTAAAATAGACAAACATGTATTATCGAACGTTGAGAACTATAAGAAAGATGTAGATGCAGTACTCACTGACAACTTATTGTGGAAATTGCATTTAGCATAAGTAAAGAAATAAGTTTTCAAAACTTGTCGAGTTCTTTCTATGCATAAACATTACCTTGCCAGGAATTCCTCAATAACTGTATATTTTAGTCTGGTCTATTCTCGTGTTCCACAAGCAATAACTACTTGGGTATTAACTTCCCCATACCTGCTCAGTGCTCACAACCGATAGTACAATCCGTAACAAAGTTATTAGATTAATCACATTTCGTGCATGTTAATTCATTTCTGAAAAGCTGGGAAATAACTTAAAGCATTGATTTAATGACATTTGCAAATAAGGAATTACCAAGATGATGGATAAATTCATCATAAATATCAAAATGGAGAATATAAATTCATTTCACTCATGGACAAACGTCATCCACAGAAAATATACAGTAAAGGGGGTTTCCCAGTAAAGGGGGTTTATTTACCAGTCAAATACCGCTTTCTTACATAAGCGAACATAGAAGAAGTTCTAGGATTAAATTTATAAGTGCAACCGTTTATGTTTACAAAATCAGATACAAACTACAGGGACGGGTTGACCCGCGCGGGTTGCGGGTACCCGCATTTCCGGGGAGGGTGCACGAACCCGCAAAGCTATGCGTGCGGGTGCGGGGCGGGGGGGGTGGTTCTTTGTGCGGGTTACTGAATGTTGTCTCAATGCAAAGTGACATGAGGAAAAACGTTAATGCTTCTGAGAGCTTGTGTTACAAAGGTGTAGAGAAGCTTTGCCAACCGAAATGCCCTGCTGGGCCAGGATTATGTCAATATCTCCGTGAGGACCGCGTATTGAATGAGTTACTTTCATTTTGTCAAACAAAAATTTACTTTAAAGCTACTGACAACATTTCAATACTAACTGCAATGGTGACGACTGTATGGTACTGTACTTTTAATACTCTCAAACTGTGACGCCACAAGCAAATTTAGTGCTTTTGAAAAAACAAGTGTAGTTAGAAATCAAATCAGTGCAGAGGACACTTTGAGTAGAATAGAAATCCGAAAACTAGAAATCAGCTTTACACGGAGGTGTCATTGGACACGTAAAAATCTACCAGCGCGTAGTAATGATAAACAGGCATTGAAGACCATTTCTTCGAAAATGTCGAACTTGAGATTAAAACAATTAAGTCAGGCTGTTATTGTATTGTACATACACAATAATGAAAGGTTTCTGGGTCGTACAAAACCTTCGACTGGGCCCCAGGTTGGACATAGCTGGTGTAGAGACATCCTCTAAGGGTGGCAAGCATAGACGTAGCCAGGGGGGCACAAAGGGGACATGGCCCCCAAATTTTTATAATATATAGTCATTTTGTGCTTTAAGAGGCGTTTTTACAAACAAAATAGTGTTCGCCTAAAATCAAACATTATTCGCCGAAAATCAAATATTTTCCACCCGCAAAGTTTTTGGCTCCCACCAAATTTTTGGGCTGGCTACGCCACTGGTGGCGAGGCCACAGATTGGAGTTTCCAGATCTCATTAATCTTGTAATAAATACATTATGCGTGATGACAACTAGCGCTGCTAATCAACGAGTGTTTATCGATGATCATGTTGTGAATAGCAGAAGAGCAAATTTAAAGAGTTCCTCAGTGAACGACATACTTTTTTTAACAGCGCACTGAGAAAGAAGCGCTGAAATTTGGCTAGGTTTCACAATTTCACCTTACAGTGTTTTTGAAGACCCTCTGTTAGCATCCAAATGACACGCTGCATGAGTTTTTAGTGGTTTTCAGTAGCCTAACTGGTGCAGGTTTGGGGTGGAAACAGTGCGAGTCGGGTGCCGGTTGCGAGGGCGTGCAGGGCGAGTCGGGTGCGGGTTAGACGTCTGCGAGTGCGCGGTGGGAGTGAACAAAAATTTCAACCTGTGCAGGACTCTAACAAACTATACATTTTAAACCCACATCAACATCTTGCATAATGTTCTTATCAGCCAGAAGTTACTTACTTTGAGTTTGGGGTGTGATTATTTCCTTCATTTGTTTTTTTATTCATTTATTGATTGTTTTTATTGCAACAGAACGTATTAAAAACTAAATAAGCAAGAATTCGTTGTAAAACATTACTTCTGAAATGTTTTATTGGGGACGTTTTCAGTGCCTCCTAAACAGTTGCGGACCACATAGTTTTCAGCGTTTATTGGGTTATTCAAACATGTGATTTGGTCACTGTTTAGTCAGAAAAGCAGAAAAGTTCACCGTATCAGATGGGCCACATACATTTTTATCAAAGGCCGCATGCGGCCCTATGGCCACAGGTTGCGTACCCCTGACTTTGATAGATACAATGTCTAGCCAGTGAAAGGTTTTATGAATGATGATATATGCCACACCACAAAAAACATTGCACTTTGTACCACCACACTTGAAATTACAGGTATCCATGAACCCCTAGACACCGCTTTGCTGACCCTTGGTTAAGAACCAATGTTATAGAGAAAAATGGATGGTTAGGTTACAATTAAATCAATTTGAACTGGTTTCTGAATAAACTGTTTTTCATTAAAGGTGGAGGGGTCTTACTGGAAAACCAACCGGGTATTTTATGTGCACAGGAAGCGACATACCCAGGTTTTGCTTTGGGTAAAATAATTAATTGTACTATTTGGCAAAGACGTAAAAGTGCACTGAACTGGCTTTGCATAAGACATAATTACTATTTACACTGCAATGTCTCCGTCAGTAACGTTTGTTGTTATTCCAAAGTTATGCCAATAAAATGTGAATGAATAAATGAAGCAGCAGCGGTTAGTCTTCTTCATATTTTCATTGTTTCACTGAAACAGCGTTGCGCAGTGGTTACCTCGCAGACCACATAAAACATTTCATAAAGTACAGTACTGTCAGTTATTCATGAAGCCAGTCTACGCTTCGAAGCAGTGTTACCAAGGTGGTAAGGCGAAAATACATCGCGACAGTGCTGCAGTTAGCTAGGCTACAATCGAAGCTGTCCGCAAAACGTTCACAATGGCAACTCGTTTCCAAAGGGTCCCGTGCGGCCGTGACTGTGAATCCTCTGACAATGGTTTCATTCGCTGACATGCTATAAAAGCAGCAATGACTTGAAACCTCGACGTCTGACACTGACGCACAGAAACAAAACAGACAATCACTAAAGCTCCATACTTTTCACGATAATCTTTCTCAAACTGATCGACATCTTGAATAAATTGGGCCACGCCGTCCACCAAGTCAGATCGAAAGACTGGTTGAACTTCCAGCAGCTTTGACTGAGACTCCCGAGATTGTTGCGTCACTGTGCTCCACGCGTATCCGAGAGTGTCAATGCGTTCAGCGTTTCCATCCTCAAATGTCAGTTCCATCCTGGAAACATTGAGCTTGATATAAAGAAGCTTGTGCTCAAGTTAGTTTTCTGTAGATCATTTTTAATTTAGGTTTCTGTAGATCTATTTTTTAATTTCATGAATTGCAGGAAATCTTATAAGATGAATAGCATTAATAAATTAAAGGTAAATTTCGCAAATATTTTTTATTTCACAAATGTGTATCTAAATGTTAGCCCTGCGCGTTAATCGACACCCAATTAAGAGGTAGCTCTCAGTTTCAAAAAAGTTGGTGCCGCAGCTCTAGTGCAAGGACGTTATCATCTACCGTTGTTATTCAGTCCCGTCGCCATGGGGGGAGGTTTTGGTGGGCTTACATCCCCCAAACAAAGCTCCGAACCCCCCATAATTGAAATTTAAAACACTATAAATCAGTGCAATTTTTGTCAAATTTGAATGTCAAGCCCCCCCTGCACAAATGTAAAGCCACCCCGCACAAACGTAAACCCCCC